>OGOZ01000142.1_pt1 | contig 49061 bp, 45 predicted proteins | sample 1552801 | NCBI WGS metagenome assembly OGOZ01 (sample SAMEA2580196, study PRJEB22360) | human gut metagenome | biome: human gut; feature: human-associated habitat; material: faeces | place: Denmark | collected 2008/2010 | reverse complement strand
GCGGCAAGAAAAAAGCGGAACACCGAAGGCAGATTCGTCACGAGGCCGATCTTGCTAAGATGCGCAGTAAGAAGCTGAAATCAGAGCAGGAAGTAAAAGCGAAAAAGAATGCAGCAGCTTCCGGGAAAAAAAGCGGAAAGCCAAAGAAGCCGGGAAATCTTGCGGCAGATGCACTTTCAGCCAAGGCACATCAGAGTGTGCGCAATGCCGACCAGGATAATAATTCTGGTGTGGAGGCAGCGCATTTTACCGAAGGCTCAGCGGAAGGTGCAGCCCGTGCTGGTTCCCGGTTCCAATATGGTCGAAAGCTGCGGCAGTACAAAAAGCTGGAGCGGTTGGAGAAAAAGGCAAATAAAGATGCCGTAGATTCCATCTTTGCGGAACGCATGAAGTCTGATCCGCAGGCTGGTTCCAATCTCTTTTCCCGATGGCGGCAGAAGCAGGCCATCAAAAAAGAGTATGCCGCTGCGAAGGCAGGTGCGGCCGCTGCGGAGAACACAGCATCTGGCACAGCCAAAGCTGCGCAGGGTACTGTCAGTATAACGGAAAAGGCATTTCAGTTTGTGCAGAGCCACTCGCATATCATCATCGGTATCGCAGCCGTGGGACTGCTTGTTTTGGTGATTGCCGGGTCGGTTTCGTCATGCTCCGTCTTGATCAATGGCGGCGGCAATGTGGTGCTGGGGACTTCCTACACGGCAGAAGATGAAGATTTGAAAGGCGTGGAGACGGATTATACCAAGCTGGAAGATAAACTTCGCAAACAAATCGACCGCATTGAAACCGACCATCCGGGCTATGACGAGTATCGCTACAATCTGGCAGAGATTGGTCACAATCCCTATGAGCTTGCATCTCTGCTGACCGTAGAATTTGAAAACTATACGAGAAGCCAGGTGCAGGCGCGGCTCCAGAGTATTTTTGAAGCGCAGTATGAGCTGAAGTTGGAGGAAAAGGTGGAAATCCGGACAAGGAAAGAAACCCGTGTGGGCTATCGCTACAATCCAATCACCGGAACCGGGCACACCTACACCTATCAGGTGACGGTACAGTATGAGTATAAAATCCTCAATGTAACACTGCTCAATCGGGGCGTTGACTATGTTGCAAGAAATTCCGGCCTTACAGATGACCAGCTGCAACGATACGAAGTCACACTGGAGTGCCGGGGCAATCGGGATGACCTGTTTGCAGGCATAGCCTTTGCAACGCCGGATGGCGCGGGTTCCAGCGGAGAATACCAGGATTACGACATTCCGGGCGAAGCTCTGACGGATGAAAAATTCCGGAAGATGATTACCGAAGCAGAGAAATATCTCGGTTATCCCTATGTTTGGGGCGGCAGCTCGCCGAGTACCAGTTTTGACTGCTCCGGTTTTGTAAGCTGGGTCATCAACCACTGCGGCAATGGCTGGAATGTAGGCAGGCAGACGGCCAACGGTCTGATGGGAAAATGCGACATTATCCCGAAGGGTGAGGCAAAGCCCGGAGACCTGATCTTCTTCCAGAAAACCTACAACACCAGTGGCGCATCCCATGTGGGCATTTATGTCGGCAACGGGATGATGATTCACTGCGGCAACCCAATTTCCTATGCTTCCATTGAGACGAACTACTGGCGGCAGCATTACTACTGTATGGGAAGAATTCGATAAAAACAGGGCGTTTATTCGTCCGGAAAGGAAACGATATGAGCTTGAAACTGGAAAAGATTGCTGCGGAGCGGGAGAAAGCCCGCAGAAAACGCGATGAGTGGGAGGAGCGCAGAAAGGAATGGGACAGAAAGTACCACGAACAGGAAAACAGCGAAATCTGTGAAATGGTACATGCCCAGAGCCTGACCCCGGAACAGCTGGCAGTCATCATTCAGATGGCGCAGGCTGCGGTTCCAAACCCGGAAAACATGAAACTGGACGAGAAAGAAACGGAGGATGTGGAATGAAAAAGATGATGGCAATGCTGCTTGCCAGCGTGATGGTGGCAGGAACCTTTGCGACTACTGCGTTTGCCTATACGGGCGATGATGTGCAGAAGAACACATCTGTCAGTACCGCTGCGCAGGAAGCGGATGCAGCAGGAAGCGCAAATGCAGGGAAAACGGACAATACCGACAGCATCGAAATCGACCCGGATATGCAGGTGCTGCCGGATGGCTATGAGGTTTCTACGGATGCGGATGGGAACCTGATCGTTACGGTGGGCGGCAAGGAATACAACATCGGCAGCGAAAAGTCTCGAAAGCAGATGGGTACAGTGGTGCCGGGTATCACCAGCCTGCATTTTCGTTCCGGTCCCGGCATGGATCAGGAGATTATCGGATATCTGCATTCAGGCGATACGGTGGAGATTGTCGAAAAATGCGGTGACTGGTATAAGGTGAACTTCAACGGCAAAACCGGGTATGCACATGGAAAGTACCTGAATGTCACGGATTCCACAAAAGACAGCAGCATGTTCAGTGAAGATGCGCTGAAGCTGTTTCTGGATCTGATGAAGAGCGGAATGTCATCCGAGGATGAGACGGAATCCAGTACAGCTTTGACTCCGGAAGGAAATATGACGCTGGTGGACGATATCGGTGAGGAAGAAGATAAATCCAGCCAGCAGTTCATCACACTGGTGACAAAGGCGGGCAACACCTTCTACCTGATCATCGACCGCGATAAAGACGGCAACCAGAATGTGCATTTTCTGAATATGGTGGATGAGGCCGATCTGCTTGCGCTGATGGATGAAGAGGAAGCCGCCAAGTATCAGGAGAAGAAACCGGAAGTCACGGAACCTGCTGAAACCGAAAAGCCGAAGGAGACGGAACCTGCACCGGAAGAGCAAAAAACAGAGAGCGAGCAGAAGAAAGCTTCCCCGCTCCCGATGATTATGCTGCTTCTGTTTGTGATCGGTGCAGCCGGTGTCGGCGGTTATCTTTATGTTAAGATGAAGGGCGTAAAGCCTGCGTCCAAGAAAAATCAGCCGGACCCTGATGCGGATTATCACGATGAGGATGAAGACGCGCTCCAGCTGCCGGAGGATGACGGTGACGAGGACGAAGAAGTGGATGTCAACGAGGATTACGAAGCAGAATCGGACGATGAACCTGTCTGATTAACGCAGCGTTGACCTGTGGGGCGGCTGAGAAGCCGTCCCTTTTACATAGCAGTCATGCGCTTCGGTGCCTGGCTGCTAATTTTTTGCGAAAGGAGCAGTATCGAATGAAGCTTGTATTAGCGGAAAAGCCCTCGGTTGCCATGAGTCTCTCGAAGGTGATCGGGGCAAATCAGCGCGGAGACGGTTATATGGAGGGCAATGGCTACCTTGTCAGCTGGTGTGTGGGGCATCTGGTGGAACTTTCCCAGCCGGAAGCCTATGATGAAAAGTATGCCAAGTGGAGGTATGATGATCTTCCGATTTTGCCGGATTATTGGCGGTATCAGGTATCTGCCAGCACGAAAAAGCAGTTCGGAATCCTGAAAAAGCTCATGCAGCGGAAAGATGTGGAGAGTCTGATCTGTGCAACCGATGCAGGGCGTGAGGGAGAACTGATTTTCCGACTGGTTTACCATCAGTGCGGCTGCAAAAAGCCGGTGGAACGACTTTGGATTTCCTCGATGGAGGACAGTGCGATCCGGGAAGGCTTTCAGAAGCTCCGACCGGGAACAGAATATGATGCCTTATATGAGGCGGCTTTATGCCGGGAGCGTGCCGACTGGATTGTCGGAATCAACGCCACCCGGCTTTTTTCATGTCTGTATGGGCAGACCCTGAATGTGGGGCGCGTGATGACACCAACGCTTGCGATGGTGGTCATGCGGGATGCAGCAATCCGGGCTTTCAAGCCAGAGCCGTTCTACTCGGCAGAATTGAAATTTCGGGATTTTCAAGCAGGTGGTGAGCGGATGAAAGAAAAAGCAGACGCAGAAAAACTGGTGGCAGAGTGCTGTCAGGCAGGTAGTGCCATCATTACTAAGGTGGAGCAGAAAGAAAAATCAGAGAAGCCCCCGGCATTGTTTGATCTGACCTCGCTTCAGAGAGAAGCAAACCGGCAGTTGGGATTCACTGCCCAGCAGACCTTGGATTACACGCAGGCTCTGTACGAGAAGAAACTCGTGACCTATCCCCGTACCGACAGCCGGTATCTGACGGATGATATGGCACCGCTGGTGCCGGAACTTGTTTCTGTGATCCAGCAGAGCTTTCAGATTCAACCGGATGAGCCAGCACCGGTGAATGCAGCGCAGGTCATCAATTCCAAGAAAGTGACCGATCACCATGCCATAATCCCCACAAAAACAGCGGCGGGTTATGACATTTCCTCTCTTCCCAGTGGAGAACAGGCGATTCTTACCATGCTGGCGGTGCGTCTGATTTGTGCGGTAGGAACTCCTTGCCGCTATGCAGAAACCATAGTGGAAGCGGAGTGCGCCGGTCAGAAGTTCCGCACGAAAGGCAAAACAGTCACGGATATGGGCTGGAGGCAATATGCAGGAAAGCCGGTTGAAGATGCTGAGAAGAATGCGGAGGCAGGTGATCTTCCGGAGCTTTCGGAAGGCATGACATTGGAACTTGCCGGTGTCGATCTGAAAGAAGGCAAGACCAGCCCACCCAAGAGGTTTACCGAAGATCTTCTGCTTTCAGCGATGGAAAGTGCCAGCTCGGATGAATTTCCGGATGGTGTAGAGCGAAAAGGCATCGGCACACCAGCTACACGCGCTGCCATCATCGAAAAACTGGTACAGAAAGGCTTTATCGAGCGCAGGGGCGATAAGAAAACGAAATACCTTTGTTCTACGGACAAGGGAAATGCGCTGGTGACGGTGGTGCCGGAACAGATTCAGTCTCCATCCATGACGGCAGACTGGGAGGAAAAACTGCTGAAAATAGAACACGGCGAGTATGACAGCGATGCCTTTATGGGAGAAATCAGCAGCATGGTCAGCGGACTTGTAAAAACCTACGAGGCTGTGAAAGGTGCCAATGTCCTGATGCAGCCGGAATGCAAAGTCATTGGTTCCTGCCCCGCCTGCGGCAGTGATGTTTGTGAAACGGCAAATGGATGGTTTTGCAGGGATAAGAGCTGTAAATTTGCGCTCTGGAAGGAAAACAGGTTCTTTCAGACACTGGGAAAGCAGATGACAGAGGAACTGGCAAAGCAACTGGTAAATCAGGGAAAAGCACGGCTTACCCACTGCTATTCCAAGAAGTCTGGACGTTACTATGACACAACCGTTCATGTAGAGACTGGCGAGGACGGTGCAGCAGCATTTAAGCTGGAGTTTGGAGGTAAAAAATGAGCATGAAAATGATGAATGCAGCTTATTTGGTGGATAATGCTGCGCTGCTTTCCTTGCAGGAAAAGCAGGACGGCGTGGAATTCCATTGCTTTGATATGGACAGCAAGGTGCAGACCACCGAGGGACACATTGGCTGGGATGTGTTGGATAAACAACCGTCTTCTACGCTGGAAGAAAGCGCAAGGGTGGTAGCACTTCAGAAGATTCCCCAGCTTGACGGTCTTGCCGTTGCGCCGGTAGCTCCGGAGATGCTGGAGCAGGTACGCGGCGGCAGAAAGGTTCTCTGGCAGATGAAAAAGGCTGATCCTGAGCTGGAGAATGCAAAAAATATCCGGTTTATCACCAGCAACTACGAGGATCGGTTCAAAATTCCGGATGGCAGTGCAGTGGAGATCGAGTATCCGAACCGGAAGTTCTCAGCTCGCTGCGAATATATGGACGAATATCATTTGCGCCTGGGGTATGATGTTTTGCACATCTGTCAGCTGGCAGAAATGCTGGAACGCGGCGGTGGTACATGCCGCCCGGAGCCGCTGATTACGGAAGAACGCAGCGCATGGGATTTGGGAAGCAAGGGCTTTCTTGCCATTCAGACCTGTGAGGACGGTTACGACTATACCTTATATCATAAGGACTTTACGGAAATTGACGGTGGACAGATCGACAACCCGGAAATCAGCATGAATGCAGCCAGAGACCAGATTCTTTCGGATTATGGGTTCGGTGGCCGCACCATGACGCGGATTGACTATGATGAACTTTGTGATCGTGCAGAGGAAGCGGAAATCAGCAGACGGGAATCTGTGCTGGGTAAACTCTCGGATTTGTCTTCCAGAACGGATACGCCGGTGAAAGCTGCTAAGGCGAAGGAGGCGGAGCGATGAAATATAAGCTTACGAAGGCAGAGCAGGAAACCGTCATCAATTTTGATAATGAACTGGATACCGCCAGCATTTATACCCATGACAGCCGCCTGATTAAGAAGCTTCGGGAACTGCGAAAACAGTATCCGGAGCAGTTTATTTTGGAGCACCGGGAGCATGGGTCGGTCACTTATACGATTCCGAAACGCTGCGTCGGTATCCGACCGCCTTACAGTGAAAAGCGTCGGGAACAGCAGCGACAGGAAGCAAAGGAAAACGGCCTGCCGTTTATGGAGAAGGGAGAAATGAACGATGGCAAGAATTGAAAAATGGGATGAAGTGCATGGAAATCAGGCACCGGACGAAAGAATGATGGCATTTCTCGACAGTACTACCGACCAGTATGCGATTTTGCAGCTTCGCCGCAGCGAGGATACGGTATATGAACGCTTTTCGTCTATGCGCGAACTGGAACGGATGGGGCTGGAACCGGATATTGACCATTATGAGGTGGTTTATACGGCTCCGCTTCTTCCCTACAAGGATCAGAATACGATGTTGGAGGAACTGTATGCGAAATTCAATGTTTCCCGCCCTGATGATTTTACTGGGCATAGTCTTTCTGTGTCTGACATCGTGGCTTTACGGCAGAATGGTGTTGTAAGCTGTCACTATGTGGATTCCATCGGCTTCCAGGAACTGCCCGGATTTTTGAAACCGGAGAACTACCTGAAAGCCGCAGAAATGGCGATGGAGGACGATTACGGCATGATTGACGGCGTAATCAATAACGGAAAGAAGGAAGAACCGGTGGAGAAAGCATCGGTTCTGGACCAGCTGAAGGAAAAGCAGGAGGCTGTGCCGCCTGCGCCGCCTCGCAGGTGCTGCGAAGAAAAGGAGTTATAAATGCGTTTTACGGATGACGAATGGATGCTCATGATGCTTTACAGCCCTGGCACACGGACAGGGCTGATCGAAGAGCTTCAATAGATGCAAAAAAGTCTGACGGGCAGAGACAGAAACCTGCGCAGGTGGACGGCCTCGCTGATTGCAAAACTGGCAGAGATGACGGATGCAGAATATGAGGCACTGGATTTGTATCCGGACGAATAAAGGAGAGGAGGAAAAAGACAGATGATGACGAAAACGGCTTATTATATGCAGATGGCGCAGGAAGCTGCGGCACAGATCACTGGCAGCAAAGAACAGTGGACAGCGTTTCTGACCACATCCGCGCGGCTTTATAAGTATCCCTTTGCGGAGCAGCTGATGATCTATAAGCAGAGGCCAGAAGCGACGGCCTGTGCAGAGTACGATCTCTGGAATGATCGGATGAACCGCTATGTGAAGCGTGGCTCCAAGGGCATTGCTCTTTTGGACATGCGCGGCGAGCAGCCGAAACTGCGGTATGTATTTGATGTGGCAGATACCGGAGAACGGAAGAATTCCCGACCGGTACAGCTCTGGAAAATGAATGCGGAGCATGAGCAGCCAATCATTCGCGCACTGGATGTAGCATTTGATGTTCCTGCCGGTGCTGGGTCTCTGGAAAATCATATCATGGAAGCGGCAGAACGCCTTGCAAGGGATTACTGGGAGGAAAATCGCAGGCAGATCAGTGACATCGTTGCAGATTCCTATCTGGAAGGATATGATGAACTCAACATCGGAGCTTCCTTTAAGAGAGCTGCCGCTGTCAGCATCGCATATTCCGTCTTTACCCGGACGGTGGGCAATGCAGATGACTATTTTGAGCACGAGGATTTTCTGGACATTTTTGATTTTAATACGCAGGCTGCCGCCAATGTGCTGGGAACTGCGGTCAGCGAAATGTCCAGCCAGATCTTCCGGGAAATTGAACGCACGATCCGAACCTATGAAAAAGACAAGCAGGCAGAAAGGAGCCAAAACTATGATGGAGCTGAATTACACGAAGAACGGCGATTACCTGATTCCGGATATCCAGTTGTCGGTGCAGGAACAGAAGCCTCTGGGCAAGTACGGGAGGATGCGCAGAGCGTTCCTGCAGGAGAACAACACGCTGCTGTACAATCACCTGATCCTGACCGAGAAGCTGTACCCGCACCTGTGGGAGATTCAGGAGACCGCGACCGCACGGATGGAGCAGATGATGGCGGAGCTTCTGAAAGCGAATCCGGTACCGGACAAGAAATCGAACCAAATGGCCTGGGTGCAGCACATGAACATGCTGAAAGCGCAGGCAGAGGAAGTCATTCTGACGGAACTTATCAACAGCTAAACTTTATGAGCCTGTTTCAGTCCGAGGCAGAGCAGATTCAGAAAATTGATGCGGCGGCAGAAAATGCAGCCAGAGAAGCGGAGAGCGAAAAGCCCTCCGCTTTTGTCATTTCTGAGAATGAAATCGACCGGATGTTGCGAGCAGGTTCTAATTTTGAGGGCGGAAAAATCCGTATTTATGCGCTGTATCAGCAGCAAGGGGACGCGAAAGAACGAGCTGCATTTCTGAAAGCGGAATACGGTCTTGGCGGTCACAGCTATACCTTTATGGATGGCAGTCGTGGTTTTGCAGATTATGACGGAAAAGGTATTCTGCTTCGCAATTATGGCCATGATCGGGAAGTGCGACTTACATGGTCGGCGGTGGATAAGAGGTTAGACCGGCTTGTGGTAAATGGTCAATATCTTACCGCACTGGAAATGGAAGAGTATCGGAAGCTGGAGCAGGAATATGGTGCACCGCTTCCTATGCCGACTGCCGCCCATGTATTTCCGCCAACACCATCGGAACACTACGATACCGGAAATGAGCATGTGGACAACTTGCTGAATACGGCTGCGGATGTATATGCCCGGAGTGAACTGGCAGCACCCCAGCGGTTTACCGTGATGGAGACAGACGCTGGCTATGCGGTCTGGGATGATATTCAGGACGGCATTCATGTAGAGCCGGATGGTGTCAGCGAGGAGTTTACCAGCGAATGGGAGGCAGAGACCTACCGCCAGCAGCTGATTGAAAAAGTTCAGGAACGGGAAGCAAAAGACTGGCTCTATGTTGAACAGAGCAAGCAGAATTTGCAGCAGGACATTCCATTCCCAGATGTGGAATCCGAAGAAATACAGGAATTGGCTCACGCAGAGACAGATCCTCTGGTACTGGAAATGCAGGAACACGCCAGAGAACTTGCCAAAGAGTCTGGCTATGCGCCGGATGAACGGTTTGTAGTCACGATGACCGGCGAGAACTTCCCGGATTCTAAGGATGCGTTTGCCATCTGGGATTATGTCAAAGAAGAGTATTACGGATATTCAGACGGAAAAGTACAGACATTTGCCGATTATGTGAGTGCGTCAGAGGCGTTGCAGGAGATTCGCGGCAGGAATATGGAGGCTGAAAAAGAGCCTGCAACTGTGCAGCCAGAACCGGCAGCTCCGGTGCAGCCAGATTATCGTGTCGGCGATACGCTGTATCTGGACGGAAAGGCATTTACGATTGAAAAAGTCGGGCTTTTTGATGTGGAGCTTCGGGACCCGGATTCCGTTTATCCGATCTTCCGCTCGGAAAGCAAGGAGAATCTGGCAAGACTTTTGGAGCATGAGGAAAATGTTCACCTGCATAATCTGGTGGTTGATCTGAATCCCGGCAGAGAAAAGCAAAGTGAGGAACAAAAATCGGTAATTCCAGAGACAGAGCCGGAGAACACTCATGCAGAAAACTATCGTATCAACAGCTTTCATCTTGGCGAAGGCAGTCCCAAACAGAAATTCCGTGCCAACATGGATGCTATCTACACGCTGAAAACCTTAGAAAACCAGCACAGAGATGCGACACCGGAAGAACAGGAAACACTGGCCAATTATGTCGGCTGGGGCGGGCTGGCAGATGCCTTTGACGCAGGGAAAGCTGCCTGGGCAGGCGAATATAAGGAACTGAAAGCAGCTCTTACGGAAGAAGAATATGCCGCAGCCAGGGCTTCGACTCTGAATGCGCACTACACCAGTCCTACCGTGATCCGTGCAATCTATGAAGCGTTGGACGGTATGGGATTTGAGAAAGGCAATATTCTGGAACCGTCGATGGGTGTCGGCAACTTCTTCGGTATGCTGCCGGATTCCATGCTGGAAAGCAGACTGTATGGTGTGGAACTGGATTCCATCACAGGGCGAATTGCGCAGAAGCTGTATCCGCAGGCAGAAATCAAGGTGGCAGGTTTTGAAACCACCGACCGCCGCGATTTCTATGATCTGGCCGTGGGCAATGTGCCATTTGGCAACTACCGTGTCAGCGATAAGCCATATGATAAACTCGGATTTTCTATCCACAACTATTTCTTTGCCAAGGCACTGGATCAGGTTCGGCCCGGTGGTATCGTGGCCTTTGTTACCAGCCGCTATACGATGGATTCCAAAAATCCGGACGCACGAAAGTATCTGGCGCAGCGGGCAGAATTGCTGGGAGCTATCCGACTTCCCAACAACGCATTCCGTGCCAATGCCGGTACGGATGTGGTGTCGGATATCATTTTCCTGCAAAAGAGAGACCATCCCATTGATATCGAACCGGATTGGGTGCATCTGGGGCTGACATCGGAGGGTATTACCCTCAACGGCTACTTTGTTGACCACCCGGAAATGGTGCTGGGTGAGATTACAACGGAAAGTACCCAGTACGGCAAGGAAGAATGTACGGTCATTCCGATTCCAGGTGCGGATCTGGGAGACCAGCTGCATGAGGCGGTGCAGCACATCGGCGGTCATTATGAAGCACAGGAGCTGGCACCGGAGGAGGAGTTGTCCTTGCAGGGCGAAACTATTCCGGCAGACCCCAATGTCAAGAACTTCTCCTATGCCGTAGTGGATGGGGATGTCTACTTCCGTGAGAACAGCATCATGCGGAAGGCTGACCTTTCTGCGACAGCCACCGGCAGGATCAAAGGCATGGTGGAGCTTCGCACCATTGTGCAGGAACTGATCGACTATCAGTTGAACGATTACCAGGAGGAAGCGATTGCCCAGAAACAGCGGGAACTGAATGTAGCCTATGACCGATTCGCCGATCAGTATGGGCTTATCAATTCCCGTGCAAATGCACAGGCTTTTTCGGAAGATTCGTCTTATTATCTGCTCTGCTCTCTGGAAAATGTGGATGAAAACGGCAGGCTGGAATCCAAGGCGGATATGTTCACCAAACGGACGATTCGACCGGAACGGGCTGTTACCAGCGTGGATACTCCGGCTGAAGCTCTGGCAATCTCCATTGGAGAGCGCGGCAGAGTGGATTTGCCCTATATGTCGGAGCTTTTAGGTACACCAGGGGAATATGAAAAAATCCAGCAGGAACTGCATGGTGTCATTTTCAAAGACCCGATGACGCAGGGCAGCGAGGAAACCGGCTGGGTAACAGCTGATGAATATCTGTCCGGCAATGTCCGGGAAAAGCTCCGCGTGGCAGAGTTGGCTGCGGCCTCTGACCCTGCCTTTGCGGTGAACGCGGAATATTTGAAGAAGGCACAGCCAAAAGACCTGGATGCTTCGGAGATTGATGTGCGTCTTGGTGCCACATGGGTCAATCGGGATTATATCCAGCAGTTTATGGAAGAAACCTTTGAACCGCCGTTCTATCTGCGCCGAAATATTGAAGTGAAATTCTCTCCCATGACGGCAGAATGGCAGATTACCGGCAAGAGTACACCGAGCCGGAACGATGTCCATGCCTATATGACCTACGGCACCAGCCGTGCCAATGCCTACCGGATTTTAGAGGATACGCTGAATCTGCGGGATATTCGTATCTACGATACCGTGGAGGATGCAGACGGTAAGCAAAAGCGAGTTCTGAATAAAAAGGAGACCACCCTCGCCCAGCAGAAACAGCAGGCCATTAAGGATGCGTTCCAGAATTGGGTGTGGAAAGACCCTTATCGCCGCGCGGAACTTGTGGAAAAGTATAACGAGCTGTTCAACAGCACTCGTCCCCGTGAGTATGATGGTTCTCATATCCGCTTTGGCGGCATGAATCCGGAAATCCGGCTGCGTGAACATCAGCAGAATGCCATTGCTCATGTGCTGTACGGCGGCAATACGCTGCTGGCCCACGAGGTAGGTGCCGGTAAGACCTTCGAGATGGCAGCTTCTGCTATGGAGGCAAAGCGGCTGGGACTGTGCCAGAAATCCATGTTTGTCGTTCCGAATCATTTGACCCTTCAGTGGGCAAACGAGTTCCTACGCCTGTATCCGAGTGCAAAACTGCTGGTGGCAAGCAAAAAGGACTTTGAGACTGCCCGCAGAAAAAAGTTCTGCGCACGAATTGCCACTGGCGATTACGATGCAGTTATCATCGGGCATTCTCAGTTTGAGAAAATCCCGGTGTCCGCAGAACGGCAGGAGCGGATTTTGACTGCCCAGATTGATGAAATCGAAAATGCTATTGCTGAGATGAAATCCCAGAATGGCGAGCGGTTCTCCATCAAACAGATGGAAAAGACCCGGAAAGGATTGGAGGCGAGATTGGAGAAACTCCGGGCAACCGACCGAAAAGACGATGTGATTACCTTTGAGCAGCTGGGCGTAGACCGGCTGTTCGTAGACGAGGCACACGCGTTCAAGAACCTGTTCCTCTACACAAAAATGCGCAATGTTGCGGGCTTGTCCACATCGGAAGCGCAGAAATCTTCGGATATGTTTATGAAGTGCCAATATATGGACGAGCTGACAGGCGGGCGCGGCATCATTTTTGCGACCGGCACCCCGGTCAGCAACAGCATGACGGAGCTTTACACCATGATGCGGTATCTCCAGTACGGCACGTTGCAGCAGAAAGGGCTGACCCATTTCGACAGCTGGGCTTCTACCTTTGGTGAGACCACCACGGCCATTGAGCTGGCACCAGAAGGAACCGGATACCGGGCAAGAACAAGATTTGCAAAATTCTTCAACCTGCCGGAGCTGATGAATATGTTCAAGGAAGTGGCAGATATCAAGACTTCCGATCAGCTGCATCTGCCGGTGCCGGAGGCAAAGTTTGAAACTGTGGTGGTGCAGCCTTCGGAGCATCAGCAGGCGATGGTGGCGGAGCTTTCGGAACGGGCAGCGGCTGTGCATTCCGGCGTGGTAGACCCGTCGGTCGATAACATGCTGAAAATCACGTCGGATGGCAGAAAGCTGGGGCTGGATCAGCGGCTGATGAATCCGCTCCTGCCGGATGACCCCAACAGTAAGCTCAATGCCTGTGTGCGGAATGTGCTTCGTATTTATGAAGAAGGACAGTCGGACAAGCTGACCCAGCTGCTGTTCTGCGACCTCAGCACACCGAAAAACGATGGTACCTTTAATGTCTATGAGGACATCCGCACCAAACTTATCCAGTCCGGTGTACCGGAGGAAGAAATCGCATTTATCCATGATGCTGATACCGAGGCAAAAAAGAAGGATCTGTTTGCCAAAGTCCGTACTGGGCAGGTGCGGGTGTTGTTAGGTTCGACACAGAAGATGGGCGCAGGCACGAACGTGCAGGACAGGCTGGTGGCCGTGCATCATCTGGATGTAGGTTGGCGGCCTGCGGACATGACCCAGAGAAATGGTCGTATCATCCGTCAGGGAAATCGAAACAAAGAGGTGCAGGTTTATCAGTATGTGACGGAAGGAACTTTTGATGCCTACCTCTATCAGACACTGGAGAATAAGCAGAAATTTATCAGCCAGATCATGACCAGCAAATCTCCGGTACGTTCCTGTGATGATGTAGATGAGCAGGCTCTTTCCTATGCAGAGATCAAGGCACTTTGTGCCGGAGACCCGCAAATCAAGGAGAAAATGGACTTGGATGTAGATGTTGCAAGGCTGAAAGTATTGAAGGCGGATCATCAGAGCCAGCAGTACCGATTGGAAGATAAATTGATGAAATATTTCCCTGCGGAGATTGAGAAAACGCAAGGGTTCATCAAGGGCTTTCAGTCGGATATTCGGACGGTGGCGGCACATCCGCTGCCGGAAGAGGGGTTCTGCGGTATGGAGGTGAATGGCACACAATTTACTGAAAAAGCCGAGGCCGGTGAAGCAATTCTTGCGGTCTGTAAAGCCAATCAGAGTTTGGAGCCGGTGCCGCTTGGCAGCTATCGTGGTTTCAAGATGGAGTTGTCATATGACAGCTTCCAGAAAGAGTATCAGGTGCTGCTGAAAGGCGAGATGACCCACCGGGTGCCCATCGGCACCAGTGCTGCGGGCAATATCCAGCGTTTGGATAATGCTCTTGCCGGGATTCCTGCAAGGCTGGAGAAGGCGGAACAGCAGCTGGACAATCTTAGGAGCCAGCAGGAAGCTGCGCAGGCCGAGCTTGGAAAGCCGTTCCCCCAGGAGGCAGAACTGGCGGAAAAGAGTGCAAGACTGGCAGAACTGGACGCACTGCTGAATATGGATGACCGTGAAAATGATGATCCAGACCGTGAGAGAACAACGGAAAAGCCGTCTGTCCTGGCAGAGCTGCGTGACCGTGCAGGGCGCATTCCGCCGATGACACATCGAAATGATGAGGAGGTGGCACTATGAGTGTTCGGGAACACTGGATCAATGTCCGGGTAAACCCGGAAGAGCTGGCGAGGATTCGTGAAAAGCAGAAAGAATTGGGGATTCGGAATACCGGTGCCTATATGAGAAAAATGGCGATGGACGGGTACTGCGTAAATCTTGATTTGTCGGATGTGGCGCAGGTATCCACACTTCTTCGCCGATGCAGCAACAACCTGAACCAGTACGCAAAACGCGCCAATGAATCTGGAAGCATCTATGCGGAGGATATCCGGGATTTGCAGAAGCGACTGGATGAACTCTGGGAGATGCAAAAGCTGATCTTAAAGAGGCTTTCTGGTATTCGATGACGGCGCAAACGTGCGGAATTTCTATTGCACATGGCACAGATGAAACAGTCTGTGTCATTACATATTTTTTGCAGGTCTTCCTGTTGACATCGTGGTGTTTGACAAGCGGGTACGATAAAATGAAGATGAAAAGAAAAACGAAGGGGTGAAATCCATGAAGATCGTATGTTTTTTGTTGAGGCTGGTGCTGAAAATCCTGTTGCTGCCGGTTGCGTTTCTGCTGCAATTTCTGTGCTTTATCTGGAATCTGCTGATGCAGCTATCCCTGTGGGTACTTTCGCCGGTTATGCTTTTCGTTCTTGGCTGCGGCATTTATTCTGTGGTTCGGGCGAGCTGGACGGATGTGCTCCTGCTGACCCTGATTGAGATGGGACTGTTCGTAGCTGCGGTTGGAGCGGGCGGCATCATGGAACTGATGGAACGGCTGTGCGAGTGTGTAGAGGATGTTTTGACAATTTGAGTTCAGGAGGGATTAGATGGATATTCAGTTTATGAAAGATTATTATGATTTACGGTACGAGGAAACAGATGGAGAGAATCATTTTGTGGAAGAGACTGCTTATCAGGAAAAACAGTCTGAGCAATCGAAGATGGAAGACCAGCTGATGGAAATGGTGGGCGGCAGCGAATCTAATGTGTGGAAGCTGTACGAAAGCATTATGTGTGTCTATTTCGATATGGAAGAAATCATCAAGCAGGCCGTTTATTTGCAGGGAGCTTATGACCGGGAACGGATGTTAAAATGAGAATAGTAGATTGGTAAGAGCTGCCTTCGGGTAGCTCTTTTTAGATGGAGAAATATGAAAATGGCGGCTACAAGACTAATTGCGCTGCATATTAATAAAGGAAAGACGGTGGCGCAGTGTCTGGCTGACCGTACTGATTATACTGAGAATGCAGCAAAGACGGAAGATGGAAAATATATCAGCGCGTATGCCTGTGACGCAAAGACCTGTGATGAAGAATTTCTGCTTTCCAAACGGCAGTATGAGCATATCACCGGTAGAACCCAGGCGCATGATGTGATTGCATATCAGATTCGGCAATCTTTTAAGCCCGGAGAAATCACGCCGGAGGAGGCGAACAAGGTTGGATATGAGACGGCCATGCGCTTTACTAAGGGAAAACATGCCTTTATCGTGGCTACCCATGTTGATCGTGCACACATTCATAACCACATTATTTTTAATTCGACTACATTAGACAGCACCAGAAAATTCCGAGATTTTCGCTTATCCGGTCTTGCACTGGCAAGGCTCAGTGATATCGTCTGTCTGGAACACCGGTTGTCGGTCATTATCCGGAAGCCCTATGGAGAGCGGCAGAGGAGAACGGAATACCCGGAGAAAAAATCGCAGCGGGATGAAATCTGCGAGGCCATTGATGCAGCATTGGCAAGAAATCCAAAAGACTTTCGGGAACTGATTGAAATTTTGCAGGAGGCCGGATACGAGTATAAAGATGGAAAACAGCCTGCCCTGCGGGGAAAAGGCCACGCCAGATTTGCTCGTTTCCGCTCTCTTGGCAAAGGATATTCGGTCGAAGAACTCTGCGAAGTGATTGCCGGAAATGCGGTTCATAAAAGCAAATATGCAGAGAAAAATCGTACAAACGCACGGTCAGCACAGGTGCATCAAAAGGCAGAGCTGTCGTTCCTGATTGATGTCCGTGCCAAAATGCAGGCGGGCAAAGGCGCGGGATATGCGCGTTGGGCGAAAGTCTTTAATCTGAAGCAGATGGCAAAAGCTATGATGTTCATGGAAGAGCATGGAATCAAGAACTATGCAGAGCTGAAAGAAAAGGCAGATGGAATTTCTGAAAAATGTGATGCGCTGCTGGAATCTGTAAAGGCGGATGAGGCACGGATGTCAGAAGTGTCGGTGCTGCGGAAGCATCTAATCAATTATGCCAAGACAAAAGATGTCTTTGTTGCATATAAGGCATCCGGCTACAATCGGGAGTTCTATGAAACTCATCGGGATTCGCTGGCCTTACGCAGCGCAGCGAAAAAGGCGTTTGATGCCTATAAGAAAGAGAACGGTTCTGACAAAAAGCTCCCGCGCATCAGCGAGCTGAACGCAGAGTATGCGATGCTCCTGGAACGAAAGAAAAGCTCCTATGCAGAGTACCGCAAGACCAAATCGGAAATGCAGGATTGGCTTGTGGCGCAGAAGATTGTGCAGGAAATCCTGAAAGAGGACGAGCAGAAAAAAGAGCAGCTGCATGAGCAGGAAGAAGAAAATAGACAGAGCAGTTGATGATGTGGAATGTCCGGTGCAGTGTGGGTGTAATGCTCATGCTACACCGGACTTTTTTCGAAAATGATTTTTAATAATGTTGATTTTCAACTACTTTTAACTCAAATATTGCATCTTAACTTAAAAAGAGTTAAGATTGCAAGTAATGACATGGAATATCTCGATAAAGTTCCTGGAGTCAAGAATCAAAGTGTTTTTAAAGAAGCTTATGTTAGGGGATATTCTATTTACTAATGTTGATTTTCAACTGCTGAACGAATGGGAGGGGTGCTTCATGCCGTTGCAAATGATCAGAAACGATATTACAAAAATGAGTGTTGACGCAATCGTCAATGCTGCCAACACGTCCCTTTTGGGCGGCGGTGGTGTGGATGGCTGCATTCATCGTGCGGCCGGACCGGAACTGCTTGCAGAATGCCGTACGCTGCATGGCTGCGAAACCGGCAGTGCAAAAATCACAAAAGGATACCGTCTGCCCTGCAAATATGTGATCCATGCAGTCGGCCCGCGCTGGCGGGATGGCAGGCATCAGGAACAGGAGCTTCTGGAATCCTGTTATCGGACATCTTTGAACCTGGCAAAAGAAAATGGCTGTCAGTCGGTGGCCTTTCCGCTGATTTCCTCCGGTGTTTACGGCTATCCAAAAGACCAGGCTCTGAAGGTTGCAGTCGATACCATCAGTGCATTCTTGCTGGAAAATGAGATGATGGTCTACATCGTTATCTTTGATAAGAAGGCATATCAGATTAGCGGAAAACTGTTTGCTGATATCGCGGCGTACATAGATGACCGGTATGTGGATGAACATACGGACAGCCGGTCAGAACAGAGACGGCGGCTCGAAGCATTGTCAGAGGAATCCTTTGAAGCTGCATCTGCCCCGCTGCCGTCCGAAGCAATCTGTAAATCTTGCAGCAGTCAATCTCTGGAGGAGGCACTGGGGCAGATTGATGAGAGCTTTTCGGAAATGCTGCTGCGGAAGATTGACGAAAGCGGCATGACGGATGCCCAGTGTTACAAGAAGGCAAACATTGACCGGAAACTCTTTTCCAAAATTCGCTCTGATAAATTCTATAAGCCATCCAAACCAACAGTGCTGGCATTTGCTCTCGCTTTGGAGTTGCCGCTTGCCCAGATGCAGGAGATGCTCGGCAAGGCAGGATTCACATTGTCCCATTCGAGTAAATTCGACATCATTGTAGAATATTTTGTTGAACGGGGAAACTATAATGTGTATGAAATCAATGAAGCACTGTTTGCCTTTGACCAGAGTCTGATCGGTACATAAGGAAAAAGAAATGTCGCTTTCCATGCGACCACTCCGCAAAAGAAAATCGCTATACTATGGCTGTAAGGTACGAAATCGAGCAGTCATTTGCGTGAGGAATGAGCCAAAGCTCGAGCTTGCTCGAAACCTTGGCGAATACTGCGACAGCGAGCCCGTAAGGGCGAGATCTTTTAGGAGGATAAGCATATGAGAAAGAATTTAACAGAGATCGTTTTTATCTTAGACCGCAGCGGTTCCATGAGCGGATTGGAACGGGATACCATCGGCGGATTCAATTCCATGATTGAGCAGCAGAAAAAAGCAGAGGGCGAAGCACTGATCTCAACGGTGCTGTTTGACAATGTGAGCGAAGTCCTGCACGACCGTGTAGATGTAAAGGACATCCGACCGATGACTGACCGGGATTATACGGTTCGCGGATGTACGGCACTCTTAGATGCCATCGGCGGTGCGATTCATCACATTGGAAATGTTCATAAGTACGCACGACCGGAAGATGTCCCGGAGCACACCATGTTCGTAATCACTACGGACGGAATGGAAAATGCCAGCCGCCGGTACAACAGCGAAAAAGTGAAGCAGATGATCGAGCGGCAGAAAGCGAAATACGGTTGGGAGTTTTTGTTCCTTGGTGCCAATATTGACGCAGTAGAGACTGCAAGCCAATTCGGAATCGGTGCAGATCGTGCAGTCAACTATCAGTGCGACAGCGAAGGAACTGCGTTGAATTATGAGGTGGTCAGCGAAGCAATCAGCTCTGTCCGGTGCAGTGCCCCGCTGAGCGCAGACTGGAAAAAGCGTATAGACGAGGACTACAAAAAGCGTGAAGGCCGCAAGCACAAGTAAATACTTTTTGAAGCCGGGGTGATGATTCACTCCGGCGTTTTCTTTGGCAGGAATGCCGTTAAAGCATCTGGAACGGAGTGGAGACTTCCCCAACAAGCAGAAAATCGCTTTCGTGTCACGAAAGCCCTGCTTGCAGAAGAGTGGGTTCTAAAAAAATCGTTCAAAATTTGGAAGAACTTTCGATTGATTTTGTTCGTTTCTTGGAGTAGAATATAAATGAGAAATTTTAACTTGCTGCGAGTGACTTTAGACATCGAAAAAGAGGTTCCGTATGGATTTCATGACGATTAAGCAGGCTTCTGAAAAATGGGGAATCTGCACAAGGAGAGTACAGACATTATGCACAGAAGGGCGAATTGATGGTGCCGAGCGTTTAGGCCATCAGTGGGTCATTCCTATTAACGCCGAAAAGCCGAAGGATGCCAGAATCAAAAGCGGCAGATACATTAAAACAAAATCCGGAAATGGAGAGAACGAAGATGGAAAGAAAACCGTATAGTGCCGGAGCCGTGAAATTTTCGTTCTGGTTCATGGAATTTCGGAAAACCGTGCAGCTTTTGAGTGAGGGTAAGAGCTTTGCAGACATTAAAAAGTTGAATGAAGAGACAAACATTTATGGCGCACCGACAAAACTACGAGCGCAGCAGATTTATTCTACCGTAACAGCCCGTATCAAGACATTAGATGAAAGCTTTTACCCAATCTTTCTGAGCAGTGATCTTGCTACACAAAAATTATTTGTGCTGACTGCGGCTCTTTTGCATGACACGCTGTTCTTTGATTTTGTGTATGAAGTAGTGCGGGAAAAAATGATTCTTGGTTCCGACGAGCTGACGGATGCAGATATCCGGATATTCTTCAAAAATAAGCAGGAACAGAGTGAGAAAGTGGCTTCTCTTCAAGACTATACGCTGCACCGCCTCGGCTCCTGCTATAAAACGCAGCTTTATGAAGCAGGACTTTTAGAAAGCAACCGGGCAAACAGCACAAGAAAAATACTGAAGCCAATTCTTGATATTGCATTTGAGCATTGGCTTTATGACCATGACCTTGGCATCATGGTAAAAACACTGACGGGGGTAAGATGAAATGGATTTAAGCCAAAGACTGGATGAGATGGAGCTTGCAATCCATAAGCCGTCTTTCCGAAAAGGAACAGGCCGCGCAAATGAGGTCAACTATTGGGTGTTTGATTATCCACCGGAAAAGGAACTGGAAGTTCGGGAGCGTGTAGAGTATCTGAAAAATAAGAACGACCGGGGCGATGATGATTTTGAGCTTGTGGTCTTTGACCTGTATGATATCATCATTGACTTTTTGGAAAAGAAAAACTTCATGGAAAAGTGCTATGACTTTGAAAAAAAGCGAGGAATCGAGCGTATCGTCAAGGCAGTGACCAACTCCATGAAGGTAAATGACGATGACAGCCTGATCGTGCAATATATCAAAGAACATACGCCGGAGAATGCAGTCGTGTTCCTGACCGGTATCGGCAAGTGCTATCCGATTTTGCGCTCCCACAAGGTGCTTAACAACTTGCACCAGGCGTTTGTGCGCTGCCCGGTCGTGATGTTCTTTCCGGGGACCTATAATGAGCAGGAGCTGATTCTGTTCAATGAGATTAAAGACGATAACTATTACCGGGCATTCCGACTGGTAAAGTAATGGATGGAGGAAACAGTTATGCAGATCAAGGACATGTTCCGAAAGAAAATTGACCGTGAGATACAGGGCGTTATCATTGTCGGTCAGGGTGAAGAGACAAATGTGGCGCAGGAGCTGGAAGAGTATGTTGTGACCCGTGAGCTTCAGCGTCATTTTGCAGATTTCTTTGCAGCATATAAAAAAGGTATTCAGGGAACCACACCGAAAATGGGTGTCTGGATTTCCGGCTTCTTTGGAAGTGGTAAATCTCATTTCCTGAAAATTCTGTCCTATCTGCTTCAGAATAAACAGGTCGGAGACAAACATGCCATCGACTACTTTATCGAAGATCAGAAGATTACCAATCAGATGGTGCTGGCAGATATGCAGCTGGCAGCAAACACCCCATCGGATGTGATTCTTTTCAACATTGATTCCAAAAGCGATTCTAATGGCAAAGAAAATAAAGATGCCATTGTGAACGTATTCCTGAAAGTTTTCAATGAGATGCAGGGCTTCTGCGGTTCCATGCCGCACCTTGCTGACCTGGAGCGCAGGCTTTCCGAGGAAGGTCGTTTTGAAGAGTTTAAGGAAAAGTTTGAAGAAGAGTATGGCGATCCGTGGGAAAGCTCTCGTCAGGACTTCGATTTCATTCAGGATTCCGTTGTCGATGTTCTTTCTGACATGGATTTCATGAGCGAATCAGCTGCCCGTAACTGGTGCGAGAAAGCAACCGAGAGCTACCAGATCAGCATTGAGGATTTTGCTAAGCGTGTAAAATCTTATATTGATAAAAAAGGCAATAACCACCATGTTGTTTTCCTTGTGGATGAGATCGGTCAGTACATTGGTGATGATTCCAAACTGATGCTGAACCTGCAGACAGTGACGGAAGAACTGGGCAAGGAGTGCATGGGCAAGGCTTGGGTAATCGTAACGAGCCAGCAGGATATCGACTCCATTACCAAGGTGAAGGGTAACGACTTCTCCAAGATTCAGGGACGTTTTGATACACGCCTTTCTCTATCCTCTGCCAATGTAGACGCTGTTATCAAAAAGCGTATTCTGGATAAGACTGAGACCGCAGCACAGAGCCTGCGTCTGCTCTATGACCAGAAAGCAACTATCATCAAAAATCTGATTGTCTTCAACGACGGCGTGGAGAAAAAACTGTACGCTAACGCAGAAGACTTTGCAGAGGTTTATCCTTTTGTCCCGTACCAGTTTAATTTGCTTGCAAGTGTACTGACCAGCATTCGTACCCACGGTGCATCCGGCAAGCACCTGTCCGAGGGTGAACGTTCTATGCTGGCTCTGTTCAAAGAGTCTGCCATGCAGCTGATGGACGATGAGATGGGGGCAATCGTGCCGTTCTATCGGTTCTATGATGCATTGGAGAACTTCCTCGACCACAGCCACAGCAGCGTGATTATCCGCGCTTATGATAACAGCTATATCAACCCGGAAAAGAAGGAAAAAGATGTCTTTGCGATCAATGTGTTGAAGACCCTTTTCCTGATTAAATATGTTCTGGAGATCGAAGCCAACGTGGACAACATCGTCAGCCTGATGATTACCAACATTGACGATGATCGCATCTCTCTGAAAGCACAGGTGGAAGATGCACTGAAAGTGCTGATGCGCCAGATGCTGATCCAGAAGAATGGTTCCATCTATGTATTCCTGACCGATGAAGAACAGGAAATTAACAACGAAATCGAAAAAGAAAATGTGGAGATGCCGGAGGTCATCACGAAGATTGCGGAGATGATCTATGAGGACATTTTCTCCAGCAAGAAGTATCAGTACCCCAGCTTTGGTGGGCGGTATGCGTTCTCCTTCAATCAGACAGTGGATGACCGCCCCTATAAGGCAAATCAGAATTACGATATCGGCCTCCGTGTGCTGACCCCGTGGTATGAGGGCGGCACCGATGATGGTACGCTGCGCCTGCTCTCCGGCCAGGGCAAGGAAGTCCTTGTGGTTCTGCCGAATGATGATGCGTTCCTGACGGAAATGCGGGCGTACTTAAAAATTGAGCGGTTCCTGCGCAAGAATACTTCTGTGCAGCTTGCCAAGTATGAGACCATTAAGGAAGCAAAGCGCGTAGAGATGCGGGAACGCAACGGTAACGCCAAGCTTTACCTGACGGAAGCTCTGAAAGAGGCTACCATCTATGTCAATGGCGATGTGCTGCACACTTCCGGCAAGGAAGTGACCAGCCGCATCAACGAGGCTATCGGAAGATTGGTGCAGACGGTTTACCACAAGCTGTCCTACATCGACGCAGCGATGGGCGAAGCAGACATCCGGAAGATGTTTAAGACCAGCAACCAGCTGTCACTGGCACTGGGAGATACCGGAGAATCTAATGTTCACGCACTGGATGATGTGCTGCAATTTGTGGCAGGCAATTCCCGGATGCACATGAAAACTTCTATGAAAACCATCAAGGATCGCTTTATGAAAGCACCCTATGGCTTTGTAGAAGATGATATCCATTGGCTGGTGGCACGGCTCTTTAAGCGTGGAGATCTGTCCTTTACGGTCAACGGTGAGAGCGTCAATCTGAACAACCGTTCCGAGGAAGAAATCATCGGCTACATCACGAAGAAGCAGTTCGTGGATAAGCTGCTGACGGAAGTGCGCGTCCGTGTGCCGGAAAACCAGAAAAAGGCCGTCCGTACCGTGATGAAAGAGCTGTTCAAGGTGGCACCGCCTGCCGATGACGAAGATACCATCATGAAGAACTTCCAGCACTACTGCGAGAATCGGATCACCGAGATTGAGCGTCTGGAACCCAAATATGAGAATTACGCCTATCCTGGGAAAGAACTTTTGGAAAAGGGTAAGAAGCGGCTTTCCGCACTGGTGCAGATTCAGGCACCGCTGGAATTCTTTAAGACCGTATTTGACGAGCAGGATGATCTGATGGATTTTGGCGAAGACTATGAGCCTATCCGTGATTTCTTTGGCAGTGAGCAGCTGACCATCTTCACTCGTGCGCTGGATATGCTGAATATTTACGAGGACAGCAAGACCTACATCGTGGATGCAGAACTGGAAGATGTGGTGGCTAAGATGCGTACCATCGTCCGGATGGTGAAGCCCTACAAGGAAATTCCGAAGTTGCCGGAGCTGCGCGAGAAGTTTATGAACTGCTATATGCGCATTCTGGAAGAGCAGGCAGAGCCGGTCAAGGATTCCATCAATCAGGATCGGAACCGTGTCTTTGAAGTGCTGAACACCAAGCCCTATAAGGATGCAAAGTTCAACCGTTATCTGGAACAGTTTAAGGAGATCATGGACGGTGCGGAGCACTGCAACAATGTCTCCACTCTGCGCAGCTATGCAGATAAGGCGGAGGCACTGAAGCTGCGCCTGCTCAATGAGATGAACGCAGAGGACATTCGCCTTGCGAAGGAAGCAGCGGCAAAGGCCGAGGCAGAGCGCAAGCGTCAGGAAGAAGAGGCGAAAAAGCGCGGCGAGACCGTGAAACCGGCAGAAAAGGTGGCAGAACCGCAGCCGGTATATAAGGTGCGCACTACGAAGAATGTCTCCATCAAAACGGTTGCCAAGACTGCATCGTGGCGGCTGGAGAGCAAGGATGATGTTGATAAATACCTTGCTGCATTGCGTGAAAACCTGCTGAAAGAGATGGACGAAGATACAATCGTCAACATTGAACTATAAATGACAGGAGGATTGGCTCCATGAACAAGACAGCCATAAAGAATTTTGCGATCTGGGCGCGGAATAAGCTGATTGCAGATGTTAGCTATGATGCCCGCCTGATCGGTATTACGGAGGACGGCATTGCCAAGCCGTTGCCGCAGAGCTTCGGCGGCACTCAGTTCTTCGATATCGGCACCGCAGAACCGTATTCGATTTCTGGCGAGGCCGTGCGGCAGCGTGACAAGCTGATAGAGGTCATCCAGCAGAAGGAAAAGGATACCGACTACAAAACCGCATATCAGTATGTGATCGAGGAGGTTGCCTATACATGGTTCAACCGCCTGATTGCGATCCGTTTCATGGAGGTTAACGACTATCTGCCTTCCCATATCAGGGTGCTTTCTTCCGAGAGCGGAAAGCTGGAGCCGGATCTGGTCACAACTCCGTTTGACGCAGAGCTTCCCTTCACTGCGGAGGAAGAGGCTCTGATTTTCCAGCTGAAGCAGGACAACAAGCTGGACGAGGTGTTCCGTATCCTGTTCCTGAAGCAGTGCAACGCCTTGAACGAGATTCTGCCGGCTCTGTTTGAAAAGACAAAGAACTACACCGAGCTGTTGCTCAGCCTGTCCGTCATTGACCAGGATGGCGTGGTTTATCATCTGATCCACGATATCCCGGAGGATGACTTCAACATCGAGCGCGGTGGTCAGGTGGAGATCATCGGCTGGCTGTACCAGTATTACAATACCGAGCCGAAGGCTGCCGCCTTTGCAAAGAACGGCAAGATCACCAAAGAGGAAATCCCTGCCGTGACCCAGCTGTTTACCCCAGACTGGATCGTTCGTTACATGGTGGAAAACAGCCTTGGCCGTCTGTGGGTGGAAGGGCACCCGGACTGCGGCCTGAAAGAAAACTGGAAATACTATCTGGAAGAGGCACAGCAGGAGCCGGAAGTGCAGGCAAAACTGGCAGAAATTCGTAAAGAGTACGCCGCACTGAATCCGGAAGACATCAAGCTTATCGACCCCTGCATGGGTTCCGGTCATATACTGGTATATGCCTTTGATGTGCTGATGCAGATTTACGAGAGTGCCGGTTATAGCCAGCGTGATGCTGCGAAGAGCATTCTGGAACATAACATCTACGGTCTGGACATAGATGACCGTGCCTATCAGTTGGCGTACTTTGCCGTGATGATGAAAGCACGGCAGTACAACCGCCGTATCTTAAACGGTGAAAACAGTTGCCATGTCTATGCCATTCAGGAGAGCAACAGCATCAACCGTGCGCACCTGAAGTATTTCGGCGCTGGGTTGGACGATATTGAGAAGAACGCCGCCAAGATGCAGATGGAAGGTCTGCTGGACACCCTGACCGATGCCAAGGAGTACGGCTCTATCCTGAATGTGGAGAGCTACAACTGGGATTTACTGCGCCGGTTTGTGGCAGCGGAAGACACCGACGGTCAGATTAGCATGGACAGCGTGGGTGTGGAAGATACCGCCGAGCAGCTGAATCGGCTTATTGACATTGGCGAGACGATGGCACGGAAGTATTGGGTGACTGTTACGAATCCGCCGTATATGTCCATTAGCAATGGAGATTCAATGCTTAATGAATATGTGCGTAAATATTATAATGACAACAAAGCAGATTTATTTGCTGTTTTCATCGAGCGTTGTACTAACATGACTCAGATAAATGGTTATCAGGCTATGATTACGCAACACCAGTGGATGTTTCTAAGTAGTTTTGAATGCCTGAGAAAGATCATTAAAGATATAGAAATTACAAATTTAGTTCACTTGGGTGCAAGGGCATTTGAAGAAATTGGAGGTGAAGTAGTACAAACAGCAACTTTTGTATTTAGAAATGCAAAAATTGATAATTATAGAGGAACATATTGTCGTTTGCTTGATGCATCTTCGCAAACAGCAAAAGAAGAAATGTTTTTATCAGGTAAAGCACGATATGTAGCAATGCAGAAAGATTATGAAAATATTCCAGGTAACCCAATAGCTTACTGGATTTCGGATAAACAAAAAGAGGCATTTGGTAAGAAAAAGTTGAGTACTTATGCTAAGTGCTGCAAGGGGTTGGACACTGGAAACAACGAACTGTTTTTAAGACTGTGGCAAGAAGTTGATATTCACAAAACAACTGTTTTGAACAATTGCGGTTTTTGGGTTCCCTATAATAAAGGAGGCTCTTTCAGAAAATGGTATGGCAATAATTTCTATCTTGTAAATTGGTCAAATGATGGTGAAACTCTATCAAATTTCAAAGGATCGAATATTAGAAATCGCTCGTATCATTTCAAAGAAGGAATTACCTGGTCAACTACTTCTGGCAGTGCCTTTGCGGGAAGAAAATCACCGACTGGATATCTTTTTGATTCAAAGGGATGTATGGCTTTTTCCTATGGAGGCATTTCCCTGGAAAAACTTTTGGCTCAAATGAATGCAGTGACTTTTAATTCCTTTTTAGATATTATTACACCTACTCTTGACTTTAATCCGGGGCCGGTTGGCAATGTCCCTATTGAAGAGGTAAATAACAACGTAAGTGAAGAGCTTGTGATTGAAAATATTAGCGCCTCAAAAGATGATTGGGATTCTTTTGAAAATTCTTGGGACTTTAAGAAACATCCATTGCTCCGCAATATCTCCACAATTTCCGAAGCCTTTGCCCAGTGGCAGGCGGAATGCGATGACCGTTTTAACAAGCTGAAAGCCAACGAAGAAGAGCTGAACCACATTTTTATTGACATCTACGGCTTGCAGGATGAGTTGACACCGGAAGTGGAGGATAAAGATGTGACCGTGCGCAAGGCGGATTTGCAGCGAGACATCAAGAGCCTGCTGAGCTATGCGGTGGGCTGTATGTTTGGCCGTTACTCGCTGGATGTGGAAGGACTGGCCTATGCAGGCGGCGAATGGGATAGCAGCAAATACCAGAGCTATATTCCGGATGCCGACAATGTTATCCCCATCACCGATGAAGAATATCTGGACGATGATATCGTATCGCGCCTGTGCGCATGGCTGAAAGTGGTGTACGGTGCCGATACGCTGGAAGCAAACCTCGACTATATCGCAAAAGCCCTTGGCAATAAGGGCAGTACCAGCCGGGAGATCATCCGCAATTACTTCCTGAACGACTTCTTCAAGGATCACTGCCAGACATACTCTGTCACTGGTTCCGGCAAGCGTCCGATCTACTGGTTGTTTGACAGCGGCAAGCAGAACGGCTTCAAGGCACTGGTCTACCTGCACCGCTACACGCCGGATACCATCGGAAACCTGCGCATCGACTACCTGCACAAGATGCAGCGCGTATATGAATCCGAGATCAACCGGATGCAGGATATGATGGATCACAGCGAGAATGCCCGTGAGGTGGCAGCAGCCTCCAAACGCAAGGATAAACTCGCCAAGCAGCTGAAGGAATGCCGGGAGTATGATGAGAAGATCAGCCATCTGGCACTTTCCCGTATCGAGCTTGACCTCGATGACGGCGTAAAGGTCAATTACCGTAAGCTTCAGACCGCGCAGGACGGTAAGTTCTATGAGGTTCTGGCGGACAGCAAGAATATCATGGTGAAAGAGAAGAAATAAGAGGAACAGGAGGCGTTTGCAATGATTTTGTACCACGGAAGCAATGTTATCGTAGAACAGCCGAAACTTATCCGGCAAAATCGCTATCTGGACTTCGGTTTTGGATTTTATACCACCACCAACCGCGATCAGGCAGTGAACTTCGCTCAAAAGGTCACTGACCGCCGCAAAACAGGAGCTGCTACGCTGAATATCTATTCCGTAGAGGAAGCAGTGGCTTTTAAGGAGTGCAGTTTGCTGCGCTTTGACAGCCCAGATGAAGCGTGGCTGGATTTTGTAGCTGAGAACCGTCAGGGAACCTATCAGGGAAAGCAGCATGACCTGATTTATGGTGCTGTGGCAAATGATGATGTGTACCGCACCATTACCCTGTATATGACCGGAGTGTTGGATAAGGAACAAACACTGGCGGCACTCAAGATTCGGAAATTGTTCAACCAGCTGGTGTTTGCAACTGAAAAGTCCCTGCAATACTTGCATTTTGAAGGGAGGGAGCTTGTATGAACGAAGATCAATTCAGCGCAATGCTTGCAATTATTGTGCCGCCCATCATCGAACAGATTACAAAAAATAGCAATGTGGATGATGAAAAAGCGATTTCCCGCTTTTATCAGTCCAAGCTCTATCAGGAGCTTTCGGATGAAAAATCAAAATTGTGGCACTACAGCCCGATGACGCTGTATACCATGTATCAAGATGAACTTCTGACAGGCTCCTATGATTACCCGGAGGAGGCGTGAGCGATGAGCAAAGAATCCAATTTCTTGATTTATTGCATGGAGCGGTACCGTCATTTCAAAGGGCTTTCCGGTGCGGATGTGGCGAAAACCTTTGAAGAGTATGGCATCTATGGGTATATCACAAAGTATTTTGAATCACTGCACACAATGGGGGATCATTGCATCGTGCAGGATATTGACGATTATATTAGCGGCATCACAGGCAACAACCGGATCAAGGCGTAACTGCCTGTATGATATTCCCCAAAGGGCGGAATCTATCAAGTAAAGGAAATTGATATGGCAGAATTGAACCTGAAACAAATTATAGACCGCCTGAATGCGGAATTTACCGGGGAAACCCGGAAACTGGTTTTCTGGTATGATGACAAGGCAGAATTCGCCGAGGATATGGAGACGGTAGAGCTTCAGAATGCGAAGGTCTACCATCTCCAGCCGGATAACCAGTTCTATACAAAGTATTTTCTGGAGCGTGTGGATAAGACCACGAATTATCTGATTTATGCACCGTTTCCGAAGCCGGATGTAAGGGACAACCATCTGGAGGATACAATGCTGTATTCCAGACGGTTCTTTGCTGACCGTGCCTCCCTGCTGTCGGTTGACCTCGGTATCGAGGAAAAGTACAAGCCGGTTATTGAGAAGCACATCAAGTTTTTCGCCAATAAAGAGCGTACTCAGCGGTTCTATGATCTGGAAATCGAAAACTTCAATGAAGAAAATATTCTTGTCGGTCTGCTGAGTGCAGTCTGCAAGGCGCGTACCTGCTCTTTTGAAGAGGTTGTGCGCATCATGTTGACGGATGGCGAGTTGGTGGACAATGCTTTCTTGCAGGAGTTTGAAAAATACGATCTGCTGTCTGCATTCTGGCAGCTCTGTGAGCAGCATTTCGGATACACTGATACAAAGCCGAGTCTGGAACGGCTGCTGGTAACGTTGTTCGTTACTTATACTGGTCGATATGTGCAGGCAGAGCTTCCGGCAGCATGGAAGAGCTTTGTCTCCTACAAGTCCGGTAATATCATCGCATTTCTCGATAGCCTGATGAACAGCGTCCTTTACCGGGACAAATACGATGCTCTGTCGGCGCATGTTGCCAAAGGGCTGAATGTTCTTTCGGCATTTGCAGGAATGCGAGTGGACGATTTGGTGGAGTGCGACACTTTCCTTGTCGTGGATCAGGTGCTGGTAAAGTGGCTCATTGGCAGACTTGTTTCGGAAGATATCGGTGCAATCGTAAACGGATTTACCATTCCGGAACTCTGTGAAAAGCGGGCTAAAATGCACTTTGGCAGAAAGACCGGGAAAACCTATCAGATGCTTTCCAGTGCATACAGCATGGTGAAGGAAGCGGATTACCATGCCGCAGATGGCTTAAAGCCAATCATCGACCGATATCTTGCTGCGGATTACAATATGGATCAGCAGTATCGGAAATTCTACTATTATTACGACCAGCTGGAGAGCACGGAAAGCTTTGAGCCGCTTCGGGAACTGGTGGAAAATATCTACACAAACGAATATCTGGCTTGCCTGCTCCCTGCCTGGAATGCTGGAATTCAGCAGGATGCCGCATTTTCGGCAATTCCGTTGCAGCGGGAGTTTTACAATGCCAACCTGCGCTATACCAAGGAACGCACCGTGGTCATCATTTCGGATGCCATGCGTTACGAGGTCGGACAGGAATTGTTTGCCCGAATGCAGGATGACCCGAAATGCACGGCAAAACTTTCTGTACAACTAAGTGTCCTGCCGTCTTATACAAGGCTCGGTATGGCAGCACTTTTACCGCATAAAACACTGGAGATGACGGATGACTTCCAGGTGCTGGTAGATGGTATCCTTTGCGATAATCTGGCAGGTCGGCAGCAGGTGCTGCAAAGCTATAACCCGGATAGTGTCTGTGTACAGTTCGATGATATCAAAAATCTGAAAGTGGCAGAGCTGCGAGATGTGCTGACAAAACGTCAGATTATCTATGTATATCATAATCAGATTGACGCGCGTGGAGACAAGGCAAATACCGAGGATGAGGTGTTTAATGCGTGTGAGGAGGCCGTTCAGGAAATCATGGACTTGATTCATCGAATCTCCGTCAGCGGCAACACCTATCATTTTATCGTCACTGCCGATCATGGCTTTATTTACAAGCGTGATAAGCTGACAGAAAGTGACAAGATTTCTGGGAAAAGCGCGGAAAAAGCATTTGTCAATCGCAGATTTATTGTGTCCAAGGCGGCACTGGAAGATGACGGCATCGACCATATGAGCATAGGACGCGTTCTGGGGAACGAGGACAGCAAGGTGGTGTCTTATCCTGTCAGCAGCAATGTCTTTAAGGTGGCCGGAGGCGGTGCTAACTATGTGCATGGCGGTTCCTCACCGCAGGAAATGCTGGTACCGGTGCTGGAGTTTAAGATGGAACGTGGTCACATGGAAACAAAGAATGCAGAGATTGCTCTGGTCAGCATCGTCCATAAGATCACGAACCTGATCACTTCCATGGACTTTATCCAGTCGGATGCAGTCAGCGATACTGTGAAAGCCGCAAAATACCGCATTTTCTTCCTCTCGGAAGACAATGAGAAAATCTCGAACGAAAACAGTTATGTGGCAGACAGTCGCGAGGAAAATGCGCAGAAGCGTATCTTCCGGATGCGGTTCACATTCAAGAATAAGAAATACGACAAGGAAAAGCAGTATTACCTTGTGGTTTATGACGAAGAAAGCGGTCTGGAGCAGTGGAGGCAGCCTGTCATCATGGACATTGCCTTTGCAGATGACTTTGGATTCGGATTCTGATATAGAGGAGGCAGGAATTCCGTATGGAAATGATGGATATGGCGGCAGACGATACCCGTGAAGAACTGCGCCGGAAGCTGCGCAGCAACTTTGACGGTCGGATCGTCCGCAAAGACCTGACAAAGAAAATAAAAGAAGGAGCAAATGTTCCGGTCTATGTGCTGGAGTTCCTGCTGGGTCAGTATTGTAGTTCAGACGATGAGACAATCATTGAGCAGGGCGTTCAGAATGTGAAACGCATTCTGGCAGACAATTTTGTCCGCCCGGATGAGGCTCAAAAAATTCTCTCCCAGCTGCGCAAGAACGGGAGCCATACCATTATTGATATGGTGACAGTGCATCTGGACATCAAAAAGGATTGCTTTTTTGCGGAGTTCTCTAACCTTGGTCTCACCAATGTGCCGATTACCGATGATTATCCGGAAAAATATGACCGGCTGCTTTGCGGCGGTATCTGGTGTATCGTGCAGCTGGAATATGAATCTGAGGGAGACAGTAGCTTTGGAATCACGGATATAGATGGACAGCCGATTTCCTCTAAACAGAAAAAGCAGAAGGATATCTCTCCCATTAGCATCCATAAGCTGACTCCGATTCAGATGCCCCATATCGACATTGAAGAAGTTCGAGAGGGACGCAAGGCATTCACACAGGAAGAGTGGATGGATGTTATGCTGCGTTCCTGCGGATATGAGCCGGAACAGTTGAACAATCGGGAAAGGTGGCTGCTGCTTGCGCGTATGCTGCCGCTGGTGGAGAATAACTTCAATCTCTGTGAATTGGGGCCGCGCAGCACAGGCAAGTCCCATATCTATAAAGAAATCAGCCCGAACAGTATCCTGGTATCCGGTGGTCAGACGACCGTTGCAAATCTGTTTTACAATATGGGGCGCAAAACCGTAGGTTTGGTAGGCTTATGGGACTGCGTTGCCTTTGATGAGGTTGCAGGAATCAAGTTTAAGGACAAAGACGGCATTCAGATTATGAAGGACTATATGGCTTCCGGCTCCTTTGCCCGTGGCAAAGAGGAAAAGGCAGCATCGGCATCTATGGTCTTTGTAGGAAACATCAATCAGAGCGTGGATGTGTTGCTCAAGACTTCTTCTCTGTTTGATCCGTTCCCGCCGGAGATGGGAACGGACACCGCTTTTCTTGACCGTCTGCATTGCTACATTCCAGGCTGGGAAATTCCGAAGTTCCGTCCGGAGCATTTTACCAACGACTACGGATTTATCACGGATTATCTGGCAGAGTTTATCCGAGAACTGCGGAAAGAACAGTATGGTGATGCGTTGGATAAGTATTTCCGCCTTGGAAAGAACCTGAACCAGCGCGATACGATTGCTGTCCGCAAGATTGTAGGCGGCTATGTGAAATTGCTGTATCCGGATGGAGAATTTACGAAGGAACAGATTGAAGAAATTCTTGTATTTGCGTTGGAAATGCGCCGTCGTGTCAAGGAACAGCTGAAAAAGCTGGGTGGAATGGAGTTCTATGATGTGAACTTCAGCTACATCGACCTTGATACCTTTGAAGAAAAATTTGTTTCCGTGCCAGAGCAGGGCGGTGGAAAGCTCATCCCCGATGGCATCTGCAATCCTGGACAGGTATATACCGTAAGTCAGGGCAAATCCGGCATGATCGGCGTATTCCGCCTTGAAAGCCAGATGCTGCCCGGTAACGGAAAATTTGAACGCACTGGTCTTGGCAGCGACCGTGACTGCAAGGAATCCACGAATACGGCGTTCAATTTCCTGAAAGCAAACGGAAATCGAATCAGTGGTAGCATCAGCACCACGATGCGGGATTACATCATCAACTATCAGGATTTACAGGGCATTGGCATGACCGGAAAGCTGGCATTGCCTACATTGATTGCACTATGCAGCATCGCTCTTGGACGGCCAACGGTCAGTACACTTGCCGTGCTGGGAGAAATCAGTATTAGCGGCACGATTCTGAAAGTGGACGAGCTTGCCAATAGTTTGCAGGTGTGCCTCGATAGCGGAGCAAAGAAAGTGCTGCTTCCGATTACCAGTGCAGCAGACCTTGGCACCGTGCCGCCGGAGCTGGTGGGCAGTTTTAATCTGATTTTCTACAGCAGTGCGGAAGATGCGGTGTTTAAGGCGTTGGGGGTAGAGTAATACTAAAGGTACGGAGGAAATGCGCCAATGGAGAATAGTTCGTTGGATTACCGTAAAAAACTATATTCTCAAATACAAGAAGAATATGGGAAACTTGTATATACCTATACATGTCATTTTAAGATGGCTGATCGGTTGAGTAAGCGTAATTTTTGGATAAAATGGGGACAGATTGGGCTATCAGCAATATCGACAGGTGGCTTCTTGGGAGTGCTCATTTCAAATAAACAGATACTGTTATGGGCTGGTGGACTATGTTCGACAGCACTCCTTGCCCTAACAAGCTATCTGAAGGATAAGGATATTTCCACTGAAAAAACCGATCATATTAAGACTGCGAATAAGCTGTGGAAGGTAAGAGAAAAATATCTGTCACTTTTGACAGATTTTGACGAAATCAGTATTGAAGAGATAGTGCGCAAAAGAGATGAACTGTTGGATGAAAGTTCGGAAATCTACGGTGCTGCACCTTTAACTGATGGGAAAAGTTATGCTGCCGTCCAAGCTGCACTCAAAACAAATGAAGAGCAATTCTTTACGCAGGAGGAATTAAACAAGATGCTTCCGGCGCATTTGAGAAAAAATGAGTAAATGGGGGATGAACACATTGAGTTTGTATGTTCAAAGAAATGGAGAGGTAATATCAGCTGACAGCCGTTCTCTTATTTCAAAAAGATATTGCACTGTAACATCAGCAATGAACCGTGAGTTTTGGAATATAACAAGCGATAGACAAAATAGTATATATGTTGGCTCCTATGGAAGGGGAACTGCGATAGATACAAGTGATATTGATATTTTGATGTCCTTGCCGGAATCATATTACAACCAGTTCAACTCTGTTTATGGGAATGGTCAATCTCGTCTTCTGCAAGCAGTTAGACAGGCTATTCTTGTTCCGTATCCAAGAAGTGAAGTAAGAGCAGATGGACAGGTTGTGAAGATCAATTTTTCAGATGGAATGTTCTTTGAAATTCTGCCGGCATTCAAAAATTGGGATGGCTCATACAGATATCCAGATACAAATATGGGTGGGAATTGGCGTTCAACTAATCCGAAAGCAGAACAGGATGCCATGGAAAATAAAAATATAAGCAGTAATGGACTGCTTTTTGACACTTGCAAGCATCTACGATATGTGCGAGATAACTATTTTAGAAGCTACCATTTGTCAGGAATCGTTATTGACAGCTTCGTTTATCAAGCAATAGGAAATTGGAGATGGCTTTCCTCTGGAGAAAGTTCAACATCAGCAGTAGGTACATACGAGAGGATTCTTTTAGATTGTTATAATCAGCATTTTATGTGGGGAGCGATGCCTCTTAGCGCACCTGGAAGTAATCAACGGGTGTCTACGGATGACAGCAGAGATTGCCTGGGTAAAGTTCTTAGATATATTGCTGGTTAAATATAGCAAGGGATAATGACAAAAATCAGTAGGAAGGAGGAATTGTTATGACTGATACTCGAAAGAAAGCCTCTATGTCACAGGTACTGGCAGATATAAAGCCTTACATAACGAAAAAGTTCATGGCGACACCGTATATTAAGGAGCAAGACATTCAGGCTATCTGTCAAATCCTCCTGCCCAGATACAAGAATGTGCAGCTCATGCAAGGACTGACCAACAACAAGCCGGATTTCAGAATTCAGGTAAAAGGTTTGTTCGGGACAGAAGAGAAACGGTTTGAAGTGGTTGGTGGTGATAAGAAAAGACCGGCAACCAAGAAGAAATCTGACCTTGGCTGGATTGATCGGCTGGAAGAGATAGATGCTGCGTTGGATGATTTCTGATATCAATGCAGTGTGGAGAGTTATCTGAGTCAAGAATTTGTGCAACAGGTCGTTGCACAAACCACACATAAAATAGTTGGGAAGCGATGGAGTGACACGACAAGAATTATTTACATGGATACGTCAGCAGTACGGCACAGAGCCGGAATATCCCTGGCATGACTGGAATGCGGTGCTGCGGCACAACGACAATAACAAATGGTATGGTGTGGTTCTGGAAGTATCCGCTGATAAGTTGGGACTGCCGGAAGCCGGCATCATTGATGTTCTCAATGTGAAAAGTGATCCGCTGCTGATCGGCTCTCTTCGTGGACAGGATGGCTATTTTCCGGCTTATCACATGAACAAGGAAAAATGGCTCAGTATTCAGCTTGGAAAACCGGAGCTGGATGATGCCATCAAAGACCTGCTTTCTTTGAGCTATGAGCTGACAGCATCGAAAAAGCACAACCCAAAATCATCAGCAAAAAATCCGGGAGATTCCGCAAATGGCAAAGAAAAAGAAACTGACGAAGGCTGAGCGAAAGGAAGCACGCCTCCGAAAAGGCAAGCAGTGGCTGCTCACCTATACCGGCTCACCGAAAAAGATGAACAAGCATTACCGGGAACGCTTTCATGTGGATGCTGTGACGGCTGCTAAAGATTTGCAGGAGCTTGGGGTCAATTATACACAGGAACAGCTCGACCAGATTAAACAGGCTGAAGAACAGCGACTTCGGCAGCGGAGAATGGAGCGGGAAGCGAAAGAACGGGAACGGCTGTCAGAACTATATGAGGACTGCGATGGTCGTTTTGCTTTTATCGCCGGATATACAGATGGTGGCGCACCGTATGGTGTGATGTGGGAAGAAGTCGGCATTGATCCGGGACTGCCGTTCGAGGAAAAAGTGAAGCTCTATCACATGCAGATGTTAGGCTGATAATTGTGCAAGCACCGCCTGCACAATTTGAAACAAAAAAGAGGAGCCAGTCCAGGCTCCTCAGATGTATATTATTTCAAAAAGTTGCTCTTATGTTCCAGTGCGTGCAGATTATATCCGAGTGTTGCCAGGTGTGCGACCTTCAGCGCAACCAGATTGATGTCGGTGGACATCGCGCTGGCGATCTGCTCGGCTGTGTATCCATACTCATAAATGTAGCGAAGGACTTCATCGCTGTCCATCAGGATCTCCGCTGCTACGATGTTGGCCTCATATTCCGGTTTGGATTTCATGTCATAGAGCATGAACTCATGAATCGGGGTGGTTTTCGCCATATTCCGGTGAAGCTGATCATGTCCTAATTCATGCGCGCACACGATGCGCAGCATATTTTCATCCAGACTGTTATTCAGGAAAATAAAGCGATTTCGCTTAATCACCCGGTACATCCCCTTCAGGGAACCGAAATTTTCGCAAAGCATGACATTGATACCAAGCTGCCTTGCAATTTCAAAAGGGTCTCTGGAACCGCAGCGTTTTACCAGTTTCTCACCGACCCGTGAAAGCTGTTCTGCATTCATCATACCACCTCCAGTTTACAGTATAGCGAAAAGTGTGTACGATAAATATCACTGATCGGATTTTTTACGCCTCGTTTTCGGGGCGTATTTTTTATTGTTCTCTTTGGCAATCCAGTAGGCATCGGTCAGAGCTTTATAAGCTCCTTCGATGGCATCTTCGCTTAATTCGCCGCCAGCGAACATACCGGTCACTTCGCTGACCAGTTCTTCAATATCTTTCGCTGCTTTTGCGCCGCCTTTTTCATGAGCTTCTACGACATAGGTGCCGCTGCTTCCCAGCAGGTACTCAGTAGTAGTATTCAGCGCATCCGCAATCTTCTGGATCGTAACCATATTGGATGGTTTGCGGCTGCCAAGCTCATAATTCTGAATTGTGCGGGCGGTTACACCGGCCTTCTCTGCAAGTTCTACCTGAGTTAAATTGGCTTCTGTTCTTTTTTCTTTCAACCTTTCTTTGAAGACCATAGGAATACCTCTTTCTTTTTTGATGATGAACACGAACACTTTTTCATAAAAACCTATTGACACGAAAAACTGTGCTTGCTATAATGACGATGAAAACACGAAATACAATTCGTGTAATTATAGTATCACAAGAAATGCTGTGTGTCAATGCGTTCGTGAAAAGTTGTTCGTGCTTTCACGAACGGAGAGGAGGAATACGGGATGCAGAGAGTGATTCTTCACTGTGATATGAACAATTTCTATGCCTCTGTCGAGTGTATGCTGAACCCGGAACTGAAGAACAAGCCGGTGGCAGTGTGCGGTTCTGTGGAGGAACGGCATGGCATCGTACTTGCGAAGAACTATGCAGCAAAGGCGTTTGGCGTTTCCACGGGAGAGGCAATCTGGCAGGCAAAGCAGAAGTGCCAGGATCTTGTGATCGTGGAGCCGCACTATGAGCAATATATGAAGTTTTCAAAGCTGGCTCGTGGGATATACGGTCGCTATACCGATCAGATCGAGCCGTATGGGATGGACGAATGCTGGCTGGATGTGACCGGAAGCGGCTGCATGGGAACCGGATTTGAAATCGCAGATGAGATTCGCAGAACCGTTAAGTTTGAATTGGGACTTACGATTTCCGCGGGAGTGAGCTTCAATAAGATTTTTGCCAAGCTTGGGTCGGATATGAAAAAGCCAGATGCGATTACCTGCATCGAAGCAGATTCATTCCGGGAGAAGATTTGGTGTCTTCCTGCCTCTGACTTGCTTGGAGTCGGCAGAGCGACCGAGAAGGTTCTGTCCGGTTATGGGATTCATACCATTGGAGAACTTGCTGCAACATCGGATGATTTCTTGAAGTGCCGCCTTGGAAAGAATGGACTGGCGATTAAGAAATATGCCAATGGACTGGATGATTCGCCGGTTATGCGTTCCGATTATGTCTCTCCGGTAAAGAGCATCGGACACGGGATAACGACCATGCAGGATTTGGAGAATAACGCCGAAGTCTGGTGTGTCATGCTGGAGCTGGTGCAGGAGATCGGAACCAAGCTGCGCACACATAAAAAGAAAGCGGGCGGAATTGCGATTTCCATCCGCAACAATGAGCTTTTCACGAAGGAGTGGCAGTGCCGGATTAGCATTCCGACACAAAGCCCTACCTATCTGGCGAAAACCGCATTTTCTTTGTTTGCAAAGAATTATCAGTGGGAACACCCGATTCGTTCGGTGACGGTTCGGGCAATCAACCTGTTTGAAGAGGATTGTCCGATACAATACGACCTATTCACAGATGTGAAATCACTGGATCGCCAGGAACGGCTGGACGCAGCGATTGAGCAGATTCGATTCCGATTCGGGAAAGATGCGATTAAAAATGGGGTACTTTTTCAGAAAAGCAAGATGCCGACAGAGCGAAAAGTGGATTTGGTTATGCCGACAGGAATGATTGGTTAATACAGCACCGGCAGAATCTGGTGAGTTCTTTGCTAAAAGAAGTCAACACATTCGCCGGTTTACAGAGGAGGAGCGTAGAATATGTCGGAACAGAAATGTAAAAAAGTATATGTACCTGTGAACTTGGATGTGGATGCAGAGGGAAATATCCGTCCGCGTCTGATTCGGTGGATTGACGGACGGGTGTATGAGATCGACCGATTGAAGCATAAGTGTCGGGCTGCTTCCACGAAGGTAGGAGGCTGCGGAATCCGCTATACGGTCATGATCGGTGGGCATGAGAGTTTCCTGTACAACGAAGATGAAAAGTGGTTCGTTGAAGCAAAGGAGCCGTGCCTATGATCCTTTCACAGAAAAAAATAGAAGAAATCGCTGTTGCAGTGATAAGAGATTTTCAAAAGTCCTTTTTCGGCAGCGAAGCAGATGATCCGGCAAGATTCGCGCTTCCGACACCCATTGACCAGTTTGCATCCGATTATCTGAACCTGAAGGTGTCATTTCAAAAGTTGTCCTCGGACGGAAGCATCTATGGTCTGACCGCGTATGTGGATACAGAATATCAGATAGAGGTTGATGGAAGTCAGAAGAGCATCTTCCTGAAAACCAATGATGTGGTTCTGGATAAGAGCTTCATTGAACCGGAGAATATTCGGAAACTCTGCGGAAAACGCAGATTTACGCTGGCACATGAGTGCGCTCACCAGATACTGTTTCAGCTGGATGCCGATGACCGAAAGATAGCCTGCCATAAGAGACCGGAAGTGCGAGAAAATGGCTCTCGCGTTCTGAGAACGCAGGAGGATTGGAACGAATGGCAGGCCAATACGCTGGGAGCTGCGATTCTGATGCCTCAGTCAGAGGTGGATCGGGCGATGTGGTTCATTAACAGCAGAAAGCCTCTGACCTGTTATGGATGGCGTTTTTATGACAAAGACCAGGTGAAGATAGATACTTTCTGTAGTGTCTTTGGCGTTTCGAGATCGGCAGCTGCTATCCGCTTGGAACAACTGGGCTATCTGAACAGGAAAAAGGATTATGAATATCGTGATCCATTGGAGGTGTGGCCATGAGCAGGAATATCAGAGTAACGGAACCATCTGCGGAAATGCAGATTAAAATCATCCGGGCAAAGGATGCGATTGCTTCGCAAAAGCCCAGGATTGTCAGGTGCCCTTATTGCCGACACAATTCAATCATCGTCTTTGAGGATACCAGAGGACATGTGCAGACCAAATGTAAGGCCTGCGGACGCGAGACCGTCTTCAATGTTTTGGAGATGAGAAGATTACGGAGATTGCAGCTCTACTATTCGTCTTTGAATGGTTGAGATGACAATAAATAACCCTATTAACACAATTTTATAAGTCATAGCTGTGCTGTGGAGCCGCTGACAGGCGAAGTCTTCCGAATGCCGCATGAGACAGAATTATGGGATACCCATGTTCTGTTTTATCGGCACAGGATTTTTTCTTCACCGTCATGCGGCTCTTTTTTTGACCTTCCGTCGATCCGGTTCTGTACCGGCTGTGCGGAAGGAGAAACGTATGTATTACGATCAGCATGTGTGTGGAGCAAGAATTCAGGAATTGCGCAAATCAAAAGGGTATACGCAGGAGGCCCTGGCTGAGGCGATTGATATTGATGCAAAACGCATTTCCAAAATTGAGCGCGGAGTAATATCGGCATCTTATAATGACATGATTCTGTTTTCGGAATTCTTTGGAGTAACGCTGGATTATCTGATCATTGGCAAGAGACAGGATGTGGATGCGTTGAAAAAGAGAGTGCAGGATGCCATTACGCAGCTTCAGGAAGCACTGATGTGAACTCGCAAAATTAGGTGGGCAAAGTCGCAGTTTCCGGCGTGTTATGTAAAACCGCATTCTTTTATACTTACTTTACAGCTAAGGCAACAAGGCTGATGAACTATGAAAATTGAATACTCATTCTCCAAGTACATTACTGACAGAACGAGCCTTCGACTGCACGCCATGATGCCCAACAGGGGCGAAGCGGAATCGCAGCAGCAAATGTCGGATTGCAACCGACGGTGGTGTAAAAGCCTGTCAGGGACAATGATACTTCCGTAATTCGCGGTCCGGCCATAAAGAAGGCGGGATGGTTAAATTCCAATGGAGCAGTGAAGCACACTGCCGCTTGTGAGAAATCCCCGATCTCTGGGGTACCAAGAAAAAGTACAGAGAAACCATATTTTAAGAAAAGCTGTCAGAATAAAGCAGTTGTATTATTTTCTGTCAGCTTTTATCCATAGATGATTATGGGATTGGAGGCAACCAGATGAAAGAAAACTGGGTTTACCGGCGAGGAGATATTTACCTTGCCAATCTTGGTGTTCCGATAGGATCAAAGCAGGGCGGTGTTCGTCCGGTAGTGGTTCTTCAGAACGATGTCGGCAACTTTTATTCGCCGACGATTACGGTTGCTCCTCTGACAACGAAGATTCAAAAGAAAAGAAGCCAGCCAACACATTATTTCCTTCGGAAGGCAAAAGGGCTGGCAAGATCTTCGATGGTATTGGCGGAGCAGCTTGATACATGTGATAAGACTTGTGTGATTCGGTATCTCGGCAAGGTAAGTAAGGGACAGATGCGCGGAATTGATGAAGCTGTGAAAGTGCAGCTTGGATATTATATTCCGGAACAGGCGGAGAAAAAAAGACAAGGCAAATGCCGAAAGGAAGTGAATTTTGATGGTGGATAAATTGATTAAGCGTAAAGAAGCCGCTGAGATGTTGGGGATTAGCCTGGACACCTTGGATCATGCAAGAATGGAAGGGCTGATCACTTACGTTCAGTATGTTGAGAATGGCTGTGTTTATTTTACTGAAGTTGGACTTCAGGAGTATATTGCAAGGTCTACACATCGTGCAAGGCCGAAGGATAACAATCCGACTTTCCGAAAAAAAAGAACAGCCAGGAGCGAAATTCGACATCGTTGAGTATTGGCAGGTTATTCGCAATAATGAATATATCAGCTAAAAGTTTGGAGGTGTCGAAGATGGCAAGAAAAAGATATGCGATTCCTCAGTACGGAACCGTCATCATGGCGGGTAAGGAATATTACCGGACTCGAATTGAGGATGCTGATGGAAAGCGGGTGGCGTTGTATGGCAGAACCCGTGAAGAATTATATGATAAGGTGCTCGAAGCGAGAGAGCAGATTGAGGATAATACATTTCGCAGATCATCCCCCACAGTAAAGGAGTATTGCGAAAAGTGGCTGTTGTTACAATCCGCACAGGTAAGAGCCACTACGTTGACGGATTACACATCGAAAGTAAACCGGCATATTATAAAGCCTCTGGGTCATATGAATATAGCAGATGTTACAGCGGATGATATTCGTCTGGCACTGGTTCCGGTATCCAAAAAATCAGCGTCTGTGTACAAATCGGTTAATATACTTTATAAGAGCATTTTTGCGGCGGCAAAGGAAAGCAAAGTGATTCAGGACAATCCTACAATTTATTTGTCTGGAAAGAACGGGGGCGTTCCTCAAAAAGAGAAAAACCCTTTGACTGATGATCAGGTGGAAAGATTGCTGGATGCGATAAGAGGATTACCGCCGTATGTATTTGTGATGATTGGTTTGTATGCGGGGCTTCGGCGAGAAGAAATTCTTGCATTGCAGTGGGATTCAGTTTTTCTGGATGAAGCAGCACCGTATTTGACAGTGTGCAGAGCTTGGCATACAGAGCACAATCGACCGGTAATAATGTCTGAACTGAAAACAAAGGCTGCTCATCGAGATGTACCGCTTCCTGATTGCCTGGCGAAATGCCTGAGAGAAGCAAAGGAGAATTCCACATCAGACTATGTTGTTGCGAACAGCGAGGGCGAACCGCTTTCATATACGCAGTTTAAGAGGCTCTGGCAGTATATTGTGACCAGAACTGTAAAGGAACGGAGCTACTACCGTTATGAGAATGGAAAACGAGTGAAGCATACGGTGAAACCGGTGCTGGGCGAAAGAGCTGCGCATAATGGAAAGGTGGTTTATAGCTTAGACTTTGAAGTGACACCACATTTGCTGCGGCATACTTATATTACAAATCTTATTCACGCATCGGTTGATCCTAAAACAGTTCAATATCTTGCCGGTCATGAGAACAGCAAGATAACGATGGACATTTATGCAAAGGCAAAGTATAACCGACCGGATGAACTGGCGGGTATATTAGAGGATACATTTACACTGTGGGATGCAGAATAGGCCAGACAGTTTCATGAATGAGATCAAAAAGAGTAGGGATAATCCCTGCTCTTTTTACATATAGCCGACATCCTTGAGAACCGGAGCAGCATTCTGGATAATTAAAGAGCAAAGATCAATTTGGATATCAAGAAAATGGAGGAAGCAATAATGGCAAGAAAAAAAGTAGTGCCGGAATATGGAACAATTATGAAGAGGGGTGTTCAATATTACAGAACACGAATGCAGGATGCGGATGGAAAATGGATTTCGCTATATGCACAGACTCCTGAAGAGCTGTACGATAAATCCGTTGAGATGAAGCGCAGTATTGAGGATGAAATATTCCGGAAGAATAATCCGACAGTAGCTGAGTATTGCGAAAAATGGTTGAAGATGCGCTCGGCGAGTGTGCGAGAAAACACATTGAGCGGATATGAGCGCACGATAAGAAAATACATTATTGGAGCTATTGGAGATATGTATATGGACGAAGTGACGACCGATGACCTTCGCTTGCTGCTGGTGCCAATCTCCAAGCAATCAGCTTCCCTGTACAGCAAAATGAATATGCTGATCAAATGTGTTTTCTATTCAGCAGAAGAAAGCAAAATCATCAGTTGTAATCCGGCTGCGTCGCTTTCTGCAAAAGGCGGAACACCAAAGCAGGAAAAGAAGGCATTGACGGATGAGCAGGTGAAAATTCTTCTGGATACCATCAGGGGATTACCACCGTATGTCTTCGTAATGATTGGGTTGTACGCAGGGTTGCGGCGGGAAGAAATTCTTGCACTGCGATGGGATTGTGTTTTCCTGGATGAAGCCACTCCATATATTTCGGTACGGCGAGCATGGCGTTCTGTGAATAATCGTCCGGTAATTTCAACAGAATTAAAAACGCCAGCAGCTAAAAGGGACATTCCCATTCCGGGCAAGTTGGTGGAATGTTTGAAAGAGGCAAAAGAAAAGTCAAAATCGGAATATGTGATCTCTGACAGGAATGGTAACGCTCTGGCTGAATCCCAGTTCGTGAGGGTGTGGAAGTACATAGCAGTTCGTTCTACGGAAGAACGCTGCTATTACACCTATGTGAATGGGCAGAAGATTAAGCATGTGGTAAAGCCGAAGCTTGGTGAGCATCAGCCGAACAATCCGAAGTTGGTATATACGATGGATTTTCAAGTTACACCGCATCAATTGCGTCACACTTATATCACGAACCTGATTTATGCTTCGGTTGATCCTAAAACCGTACAGTATCTTGCCGGACACGAAAACAGCAAGGTGACTATGGACATTTACGCCAAAGTCAAGTATAATAAACCTGCCCAATTACATGGGGTGATCAACAGAGCAATCGACACATCAAAAAAAGATTAGGGTTAAAATCCGACAAAAGCCTACAAAATCGTGGGTTTAAGAACTGGTGGACGAAGAGCAAAAAGCTTGAAAAACCGCGTAAAATCAAGCAAAATCGAGCTTCGGTTTCGTGAAGTACGGTCTCAAAGCAGCTCGTCGCGCTCCGCAGTTCAGCAAGCGATAATCGACTGCTCAGACTATATCAAAATGGTTCAAAAACCCCGGAAAATCAAGGTTTTCCGGGGTTTTCTTATACCTAAACGGGCTGATATAGTTTGACCTCATTTGACCAAACGAGAGCCGTTTTCACCCAATTTTTAGTGGTTAAATATAGGACAACCGGCAAAAATGGGGTCAAAAAACGGCCTTAGTGGTTAAAAAATAGGACAACCAGAGAGCAATTTCGGGGGTATTTTTGAGGGTGATTTGGCACTCTCAGACACCGGATTTTTCGCTGGAGGGTTTGGCATAATCTGACCAAATCTGAACAATTAAATACGATTCTAATGCAGGCACTCAGTAACAAATAACTGGGTGCTTTTTTTGTTTCAGAGATTCCGGCATTAGAAAGGGCCGTCACTTTATGATTTTGAAGTGGCGGCTTTTTCTATTTCCAGAAACAACAGCAACAATCAGAAATGAGGTGAAGTCATGAACACACAAATCATCGCCATCGCCAACCAGAAAGGCGGCGTTGGCAAAACAACAACCTGTGCGAACTTGGGAATAGGTCTGGCACAGGCCGGAAAGAAAGTGCTTCTGATCGACGGGGACCCACAAGGAAGCCTGACAATCAGCTTGGGAAATCCGCAACCAGACAAGCTGCCATTTACACTGTCGGATGCAATGGGCAAAATTCTGATGGATCAGCCTATACGCCCCGGAGAAGGTATTCTGCATCATGCAGAAGGCGTTGACCTGATGCCTGCGGATATTCAGCTTTCCGGTATGGAGGTTTCTTTGGTAAACGCCATGAGCCGTGAAACGATTTTACGGCAATACCTGGACACACTGAAGGGACAATATTCCCATATCCTGATTGACTGTCAGCCCTCGTTGGGGATGCTTACGGTCAATGCGCTGGCGGCTGCGAATAGGATCATCATTCCCGTTCAGGCAGAGTATCTGCCCGCTAAAGGGCTGGAACAGCTGCTCTCCACGGTAAACAAGGTAAAGAGGCAAATCAATCCCAAGCTCCAGATTGACGGTATCCTGCTGACGATGGTGGACAGCCGAACCAACTTTGCCAAAGAGATTTCCGCGCTCCTGCGGGAGACCTATGGCAGCAAGATCAAAGTATTCGGCACAGAGATCCCCCATTCTGTCCGTGCAAAGGAAATCAGCGCAGAGGGAAAAAGTATTTTCGCCCATGACCCTGGCGGCAAGGTGGCAGAGGGGTATCGAAATCTGACGAAGGAGGTGTTGAAACTTGAAAAGCAGCGCGAAAAAAGTAGAGCTGGCATCGGTAGATGATCTGTTTTCTACGGAGGAGAGCCGTGCCGATGCTCAGAGAGAAAAAGTAGTAGAAATCCCGCTGTCGGAACTGCACCCGTTCAAAGGGCATCCATTCAAAGTCAAGGATGACGAAGCAATGATGGAAACCGCAGACAGTATCAAGCAGTATGGTGTGCTGGTTCCTGCGATTGCCCGCCCTGACCCGGAGGGTGGTTATGAACTGGTGGCCGGACACAGGCGGCACAGAGCCAGTGAGCTGGCAGAAAAGGAGACCATGCCGGTCATTGTTCGGGATTTAGATGATGATGCCGCCACGATCATTATGGTTGACAGCAATCTGCAACGCGAAAGTCTCCTCCCAAGTGAAAGAGCCTTTGCTTACAAGATGAAACTGGATGCCATGAAAAGACAGGCTGGCAGACCGAGTAAAGAAAATGTGTCCCAAGTTGGGACACAAAAGCGATCAGACCAGTTGCTTGCTGAACAGGTGGGGCAAAGTCGAAATCAAATTCAGCGCTATATCCGTCTGACAGAGCTGATTCCTGAATTGATGGACATGGTGGATGAAAAGAAAATTGCCTTAAATCCTGCTTATGAGCTGTCCTTTCTCAAAAAGGAGGAACAGGTAGACCTGTTGGACGCGATGGACAGCGAACAGGCTACCCCTTCTCTTTCTCAAGCCCAGCGGCTCAAAAAATACAGTCAGGAGGGGCATCTGACCCTCGATATGATGCGTGTCATCATGGGTGAGGAAAAGAAAAGCGATCTGGACCGAGTGACATTTACCTCTGACACCTTGCGGAAGTATTTCCCTAAAAGCTATACGCCCCAGCGGATGCAGGAAACCATCATCAAGCTGCTGGAGGCATGGCAGAAAAAGCGTCAGAGAGACCAGGAACGATGAAAGGAGCCGCCTATGAAAGATATTTCAGCAAGGGAGCTGAAAGGACATAACATTCTTGCCGTGGAACGCTTTGAGGACAGCACCCGATGGATGATTGAGTTTGTTGTTCTCCATCCGTGTAGTGCTTACGGGAGCAGAGGTGATGAAATGCGTCTGTTTCTTGCAGAGGACAGCTATCAGAATGCTCTCCAAGACCAGCAGCGCCGGAAAATCAAAATCAAGCGGTATGCCCGTGTTGTTGAGGGACACATCCTCGACTTTAAGCCGGGAAAGAAACGCACAAGAAAATATAGAGAAAGTTGAACGCCACAATTCTTTGATTTGGGATTGTGGCTTTTTTTACTTTATAGGAAAGTTCTCCTTTGGAGAACTCTTGATATAAAAATAGCCCGCACAGAGGCGGGCATAGCAAATAAACGATAAGTTTTTAGAAGATATAAAAACCTTCAGCACCGGGAAAATCTTCATCAAACACATCGTCTTCGTTTAAAAAGTAATCCATATCAAGCAAATCATCCTCACTCATGTGACGGATGTCATCAGCGGTCATGCCTTCTGGTGGATTTTTTATATATTTATTTCTGATTTCATCTGAATGTTTTGACATAGTTTTGTACCTCCAATCTTTAAATTATTCTATCACAGACGGAGAAACATGAACAGTGGTCAGGCAGATGAGTGTGCATGAAATCTGTGCATTGTCCTTTCGTACATTTCATTCAGAGAAATATGCTGATGATTATAATAAAGGTCAAGAAAAGTCATGGTCTCACCGCAGCATGGACATTTAAGAGGATCATATCCGAAGGAATGTAAAATACAGTCGCGCCAGCGGTTGAAGGAAAGAAATATCTTTCGTTTTTCTTTTGCAATGGCAAGATTTAGTTTGGAATCATTTTTATGATTTCCAGCATATAGACCATAGTATCGGATCTGCTTGAAATGTTTTTCAGGGATGTGTTGGATCAACCGCTGAATGAATTGCATAACAGGAACGGATTCGGTAATAAGCCGGTTGTCTTCGTGCCGGTTATAGTGAAAGGTGACAGTTTCACCATCGTAATGATCTATACGTGAGGTTGCGATGACTGGACGACCAAGATAACGACCAATGTATTTGGTGACGATTTTAGGGTTGCATTTGTTGGGTTTGGCATAGATATAGAAGCCATGTTTGTGTTCCTGGTAACAACGCGCTTTCACTTTCTTGAAGGAAACACCAAGTTCCTTTTCCATAAGATCAAGAAGCGCGGTACGAAATGCATTACGAAGAAAGGTATAGTTGAAATGCTTTTTGGAGCGCCAGAGACCGGAGTTGCCAATACCACCTTCAGAGACAAGACAATGGATGTGAGGATTCCATTTTAAGTCACGACCAAAAGTGTGGAGAACAAGAATAAATCCGGGAGTAAAACATTCAGACTTATTATCTTTATAGAAAGCCCGGAAAATAACACTTTGAACAGCATCAAAAAGAAGACCGAGGAGTTTTCGGTTTTCTAAAAAGAAATGTCTGAGTTCAGAATCAATGGTGAAAACACAGTGCCGGTGTTGTGCATTGATTATCTTAAAAGACATAGAGGTAGTGCGGTCAATGGAGTACTTGGTTCCACAGATAGGACAGAAACGACTATGACATCGGAAAGGAACGAATTTGAAAGTACCACATTTAGAACAACCATACATTGCACCACCAAAAGAAGGATCACCGCAATTAACCATGCGGTCAACATTTTCGATGACGGATTTGCGTGGATGTAAAATATAAAGCATTTCTTCATAATGGTCTTTGAAAATATCCTGTAATACATTACTCATGAGACTATTATGAATGATTATTAATAAAAAAGAAACCCCTTACCCCTCATGAGTGAGGGGCAGGGGAGTTGAAGTGTCGAAGACACTTTTTTAATGGTT
>OGOZ01000138.1_pt1 | contig 49412 bp, 41 predicted proteins | sample 1552801 | NCBI WGS metagenome assembly OGOZ01 (sample SAMEA2580196, study PRJEB22360) | human gut metagenome | biome: human gut; feature: human-associated habitat; material: faeces | place: Denmark | collected 2008/2010 | reverse complement strand
GCAGCCAGAGCGGCGGTGTTGGCCACGGCGGTGTGCAGGCACACCCGCTTCATCATCACCGGGTGGTCAAGGCTGACCATATCCAGATCCGCCTTGGTGGGCAGATGGTCGTTGTCAGCATCCCACTTGGACTCATCAAAATTGGAGCCCTTGATCCACTGACCCTTGGGCGTTTCCGCCGCCCGCGCCGCCAGCTTGCCGATGACCTCAGCCTTGCTGGTGCAGCCGCCCAGATCCACCGTGGTGTGGGTCTGGCAGTAGGCAAAGAAGTGGAGGTGGGAATCGCCCATACCCGGAAGCACGGTCTTTCCCTGCAAATCCACAACCTGCGAGGCTTCGCAGTGAGCCAGCACCTCCTCTGTCGTTCCAGTGTATACAATCTTACCGTTATGAACGGCCAGTGCTTCCACCACGCTGTTTTCGCACACCATGGTGTATATTGCACCGTTTTTTAATATTAGATCAGTCTTTTGCTTCATACGTACCTCCTCAATGGCACAGACCTGTCATTGCGGTCATTATAGCACCCCCGACAATTGTATGCAATATTGTTTCTGCAATTTTGTCGTTTGGCACAAAACATCTCGTCTCTTTTTGTGCATCTGACAAAACCTTATCGCCCACTTCTTTCCCAATTTTACGTTAAAAAATTGCTGAAACAATTAATATATCAAATTTTTGTCGATTTATTTCTTTAGAATATTGCTCTATTTCTATCCTTGCTTTTGCCATATGTCGCTTTTTACAGCTTGACGATTTTGTATGCAGCCACTATAATCATTGTATCCAATTTATTGTTCCGGAGGGTTTTGGTATGTATAAAGCTGTGCGCATGTTTCACTATAATGACGGCATCGAACTGGAGCGCAAGGCACTCGAGGGCGTATGCGAGGTGGAGGAGCATGTATGCTCCACCGAGGAGGACATTATCCAGTATTGTCAGGACGCCGACGCCGTCATGGGTATCTTCGAGCCGTTGACCGCCCGGGTCATCAACGCGCTGCCCAATCTGAAGCTCATCGCCTGCAAGAGCATGGGATACAATTATGTGGATTTAGAGGCCGCCAAAGCTCGCGGCATCTCCGTCACACATCTGCGAAGTGCCTTTTCCATCGACGTGGCGGACTACGTTACCGCCTGTATTTTAGCCCACAACAAGCGGCTGTTCGCCTATGACCGCAGTGTGCGGCGAGACAAGAAGTGGGACTACTCCGTATGCCCTGACATCCACCGTTTCAACGCCGAGACAGTGGGATTGGCGGGCTTCGGTCAGATCGCGCGACTGGTAGCCAAGAACCTGTCCGGCTTCAACGTGCGTATTTTGGCGGCAGATCCCTACATCGACCAGTCCATCGGCGACCAGTACGGCGTCACCATGGTGGATATGAAAACGCTTTTCCGCGAGTGCGACTACATCAGCCTGCACGTGCCGCTGGTCAACGGCACAGAGCACCTCATCGGCAAGGAGCTATTCGACGAGATCCCCGACCATCTGGTATTCATCAACTCCGCCCGCGGCGGCGTCGTGGTGGAGCAGGAGATGATCGACGCCATTGACAGCGGCAAGATCTCCTACGCCTATCTGGATGTGCTCACCGACGAGTATCCCGACCTGAATACCCACCCGCTGGCCAACCGCGACAACGTGATCCTGACGCCCCATGTGGCCTTCTATTCTCAAGAATCCGCGCGTGACGGACGGCTTCAGTGCTGCGCCGATATTCGCAACTATTTCACCGGCAATTATGACCAGTGTGTATTCGTCCCCGGCGGCAACAACGTCCAGAAGTAACAAGGGCTGCAAAGCAGCAAGCAGATAAAGGAGGAGCATTTTATGGAATTCAAACAGGCACACAGGCTGGAGAACCTGCATACGTCCGGCACTCGCGTGGTGTTCAGCAAATGTGCCGAGTTGGCGGCGCAGGGCATCTCCGTCACCGGTCTGACTCTGGGACAGCCTGACTTCGACACGCCTCAGTACATTATAGACGCCTGCAAGCGGGCACTGGACGAGGGCAAGACCCGCTACACCGACGGTTCCGGCATCGAGGAGCTGAAGGAGGCTATCTGCCAGAAGCTATCCAAGGAAAACGATCTGCACTACACGCCCGCCGAGATCTCTGTTACCACCGGCGTGGCGCAGGGTATGTTCGTGGCACTGCTGAGCACGCTGAATCCCGGCGACGAGGTGCTGGTGCCCGATCCCGTGTATCTGACGTACTCCGAGATTCCCAGTATCGCAGGTGCCGTCATCAAAAAATATGACTTGCTGGAGGAGAACAACTATCAGGTCGACGTGGAGCAGATTCGCTCTCTCATTACCGATAAGACAAAGATGCTGGTCATTGTCTCTCCCAGCAACCCCACTGGCGGTGTGCTGAGCCGCGTCTCATTGGAGGCCATCGCCGCCATCGCCAAGGAGCATGATCTGCTGGTGCTCAGCGACGAGATCTATGACCGCTTTGTATACGATGAGCAGCAGGAGCTGGTGAGCATCGCCTCCCTGCCGGGCATGAAGGAACGCTCTATCGTGCTCAACGGCTTCTCCAAGAGCATGGCCATGACTGGCTGGCGTCTGGGCTACATCGCCGCACCGGAGTACATGATCGAGCCCATGAACCGACTGTCCTTCTACATGACCGCCGGAGCCACTACCTTCGTGCAGTATGCCGGTGTGACCGGTCTACTGGAGGAGGACGGCTCCATTGAACGGATGCGGCAGGAGTTCAAGCACCGCCGCGACTATCTGGTGGAGGAGATCAACAAGCTGCAGCACTTCAGCTGCAAAAAGCCGGAGGGTGCCTTCTATATCTTCATGAACATCAAAAAGACGGGCATGACCGCCGACGAGTTCTGCGCCTACGCCATTGACAAGTACCGGCTGGCCACCATCCCCGGCACCGCCTTCGGCCGCAACGGCGAGGGATATGTACGTCTGTCGTATGCCTCCTCCATGGACGTGCTGCAAAAGGCTGTGTCCATTCTGCGGCAGATCGACCAAGAGCTATGATTCGCTGGCCGGCGTTTCTTTCCCTGACCCTTACCCCCCCCCCACCATTCTTTCGCCGGCCCTTGACACACAAAGAGCACCCCGTCAGATCCCGCAAGATCCGACGGGGTGCTCTTTGTGTGGGTATACTCAGTCTGCCCGCTCCGTGTGGGGGCGGATGGTGTAGCCTTCCTGGGCGTTCTGAAGCTCCACGGAGGGATCAAAGCCCTTTGCAAGACCCATGAGCACCGCGTCCTTCACCTTTGACAGGTGATTGCGTACATGAGCCTGAGCCAGATGGCTGTCTCGACGTTCAACGGCGTCAATGATGTCCTTGTGTTCCTGAGCAATGCGAGTGGACCAGTTCAAGTGCATAGAGTAGAAAATATATCGCAGGCACAGATCATAGATCCACACCGTTTCCCGTTCCAGCAGCTTGTTGCCGGACATATGAGCCAGCACCCGGTGAAAAGCGCGATCCACCTCCTGTACAGCCCGAGAGTCCACCGGCGTCTGCCCTGCCAGTTCAAACTGACGCTGTATCAGCTCCCGCGCCTGCTCTATCTCTCTGTGATCCTGCCAGGCATACGCTGCCAACGAGACGCACAGCATCTCCAGTGCTTCTCGGATCTCATATAGCTCGATGAAGCCGTCCACCGACACGCCGGACACGATGGTGCGCTTACCTGCCGTCTCCTCAACAAAGCAATCCGCCACCAGCCGTTCGATGGCCGCACGGATAGGCGTCCGGCTCATGGAAAACTGCTCGCTGAGCTCCAGCTCTCGGAGCGGCTGTCCCGGTGCAAATTCCAGCATCAGTATCTTCTGCTTGATCAGCTCATAGGCCTGCTTCGTTTTACTGCCGCACGAGACCTCCCCGGCGGTTCTGATTTCCCATTCTTTCATAGTATGTTCCCACCCCCTCGTGCAGAGCGGACAATATGCCTGCCCACGCCGCTTTTTCATATTTTTATCAATCATGTAATGAAGTATATCACAGATCGGCACAGTTCACAATACCGCCGCCGGAAAAACAAGCCAAGCAAATCACGGCGTTGAAGTAACTATTAAATCTATCCGTGGCTGGGCACAGTAGACTAATCCAGCGAACAGCCCCGGCGCATCCATCTGCTTTGGCGGACGGTGCTTGTGCTCCCGAATGCGCTGTACTGTGTCCCATAGCTCTTGGTCGATGATGGCCTCATGGGTGTTCTTCACCAACACCTGTTCCTCCGGCGGACGGTGGAATATCTGCTTGTTCTTGTAGGACAGGGTGCTGCTCTGCATATTCAGCGTGTGACCAAGGTACACAGGATTGGATAGGATGTTCGCCACCGTTGCGCCGCACCGGTTATACGGGTGTGTGATGTCCAGCCTTGTGCTGGCCACGCCGGTCTGTTGGTAGTACTGGCTAAACCGTCCGTAAAGCCTAGGATGTGAACAGATCCGGTTTCCACCGTAGAAAACCTCTACCGTGGCTCTGGTGAGCCGGACATCTACCTTTTGCTTGATGTATTCAAAGGGAACAGAATAGTTCATACGTTCCACAGAAATGTGGTAATTGGGTCCCACCGTTGCCACCTTCCAAATTGCCAACTCAAAAGGTCTGGGCGGCAGAGGGCGCAGGAGGGACCTTTCTTCCGCAAAGCTGCTGGCCCGGCTGCCCTCCCTTTTCTGGAAAGGTTTATGGTTGAACATCTCCAGACGGTCCCAAATCGCCTCGTTCAGTTCCAATAGAGACAAAAACTGGCGGTTCCGCAGAGCGGCCAGTATGAAGGTAGAGATGATACCGACGGTACCCTCAACAGCGGCCTTATCCTTGGGTGCACGGACTCTGGCAGGCAGAATCGCCGTGCCGTAATGTTCTGCCAGCTCCTGGTACGATTTGTTGAGAACGACCTCATCCTTCCCGTGCTTTTGCACGCCGGTTTTCAGGTTGTCGCACTGGATGATCCGGGTGACACCGCCGAAGTATTTGTAGGCATTCACATGGGCTGGGATAATTTTGCTGGTATCCGTATCGATCGCCAGCCAATACTCCTCCGGATTGTTGCTCTTTACAACAGAACTTCTGATTTGGAATAGACCGCTTGTAAGCGTAAAATGTAGCCACGCATAAAAGGTCACCATCTCAAAGAGCGTTGCTGCTCACCAGGATGGTGGTCGATTATTATAGCATTCTTCTGGGATATTTGCGTTCCTTCGCCGTTTCAATCGGCCTGTGGACATTTTTATACTGTTCCTCCGACCGTCAGTTCTACAAACGTCTGTTGCCGCTCGAAAAGCTGTACACGCTTAAACATGGTTATGTCAATTACTAATACTTCATAGGCGATGGCATATCTCGGGCACGACCATATGCATCGGCTGCCATCAGCGCACGATAGACCTTCTCGCTGGTTACCTCAAAAGGCATATTGTGGATAGTGCTGGTGGGGACGCAAGCCTTTTCCGCCGCGTTGCGTACCTCCTGCGGGTCTACGTTTTCATAACCCAGGTCAGCAAAACAGATGGGCAGACCCACCGAACGGCTGAAGGTCATGACCTCCTCCAGTTCCTCCAGCGAGTCCTCCAGCACCAGCTGCGCCAGCACACAGAAGGCTACGTTGAAGCCGTGGAGCTGCTCCCGCAGGGCGGGAATGAAGGTAAGACCCTTCTGAATACCGTGAGCGGCGGCCAGCCCCCCACTTTCAAAGCCCACGCTGGAGAGATAAGTGTTGGTTTCCACAATGGTCTCCACCGCCTCGGTGCATACCTTGGCGTCCAGTGCCATTTTTGCAGTGAGGCCGTCGCGTTTTAGGTTTTCCCAGCACATTCGGGCAAGACCGGTAGCAGCACGGGTAGGCTTAGCCTGGATCTGATTGTTCTTGCCGGAGGCGCGGCAAGCTCGAGCCTCAAACCATGTGGCCATGGCGTCGCCCATACCTGCCACCAGCAATCGGGTGGGCGCGGCAGCGATGACCATCGTATCCACCAGCACCACATTGGGGCAGGAATCCAAATGCAGATAGCGGTCAAACTCTCCGTCTTCATGGTACAGGATGCTCAGAGAGCTGCACGGAGCATCGGAGGATGCCACTGTGGGGATGATCACGTCCGGCAGTTTCGTCTGGCAGGAAACGGCCTTCGCCGTATCCAGTATCTTTCCTCCGCCGATGCCGATGATGGCGGTGCAGCGTTGTGCTTTGGCTTCCGTGGCAATCTCGTCCACCTGTTTCCGGGAGCATTCGCCGGAGAAAATGTGATAAAACAGTTGATAATCCTTTCCGTCGAAGCATTTGTCCAGCGTGGGGCAAATGCGCTTGGTGCCGGACTGACTGATAATGACCATCAGTCGATTCCCCATCCCCTGCAAATGCTGATCCAGCTGTGTCAGGACGCCGCTGCCCTGTACATATTTTGCGGGGCTTTTCAATACTTTGCTCATGTCGATTCTCCGTGATAACGCGGCCGGCTGACGCGGCCTGATTTTGATAACTAGGTCAAAATAACGTGCAGGGCGAAACCATGCCGCCCGTTACGTTTGCTTGCCCGTGCGCGCTCCGGTCTGTAGCTTGGCCACAGGCTCAGAGTCCGCGCTCGGGATAGCGAATACAGGAAAGCTTTCTTTTTATGCTATCGTTGAGCATTTCCAGATACCACTCGGTCATCTGGGCCACGGGGAGTTTTTCTGGGTAAAATGTGCGGCAAATCCACCGAAGTTGTACTCTTCTTTCATATAAACCGTCAGGATACGCCCATCCGACACGTATGCCGTGTCCATGTCCATCTCATACCCTTTGCTCGTCACATAAACCATAGCCCGATCTACGTTGTTCGTACCGATGGCAAAGTGCCCATTCTTACCCCGGTACATCCGCTTCATTATCTCAAATTCTGTACCGACAAAGCGGGAGCTCGGCCCATTGTCACGGAGCTTCATGCGAAATGCACTGTGCAGATCGTCCGCCAGCTGGCATGCTGCCGCTGTGTTTTCCATATTAATGCCCAGGTGGAACATCTCAAAGCCCAGCACATGGGTAAAAATATTCTGGCATAGCTCAGTGATCTGGTCGGCATAGTCAGGTGCAGCAGCATCCGTGCTTTGCAGCCATCGCCCCCGCAACGCAAACACAAAGGGAGCGGATGCGCAGCGGTCGATCTCCGCAAAATCGTCACCCACTGTCAGGATAAATCGGGCATCCGGATAGGATGTGAACACTCGCGCCAAATGTCGGAGGTCATCCACGCCCACAGCCGGTGCATAGTGCATCAGCAGCAATCCCGCCTTCTGCGCTCTGGTTACCTCCGCCAGAGTACTGCAATCAGGAATCAGCAGTGCTTCTTTTTCCCGGCAGGCTCGAATCATATCTTCGTTCCATTTGTCGCAAAGCAAAAAGCCTGCACCCGCTTCCAACGCCTGCTGACACTGCGCCGGCGTGCTGACCGACATCCCCACCGTCATCTCTGGCACGGCCTTGACAACACTTCTGACAGCCTCCACGGAGTTTACCTCCATCACCGTCACTTCACCGTGATGCATGGCCTGTGCGCAAATCGCCGCATCCTTACTGCCCGCAAAGGACGTTACGGGTATATAACCCATGTCAAATATCTTCTTTTTGATAGTTTCCATATGATACCTCCTGCCCCCGATAGTTCATCACAAATTGCACGAACACCTTGCAGCCGTTTATCAAGCCGCTCTCGTCGATTCTGAAATAATTGCTGTGCAGTGCCGATGTACAGTCCAGTGCCTCATTCCGCACACCCATGCCCACAAAGCAGCCCGGTACCTTCTCCAGATAGTAGGAGAAGTCCTCCGACCACATCTTCACCGGCATTTCCACGACAAACGCGGCACCCAGCGCATCTGTTACCGCGCGGTGCATCTCCCGGCACAGTGCTGGGTCGTTTACCACCGGCAACGCCTCAAAATGGTGGGTGACCCGGGCTGTTCCGCCCATCTGACGTGCCACGCCGTCAGCGATCTCCTGAATACGTGTACAAATAAACGCGTCCAGCTTAAGATCAAACGTGCGAACGCTTACCAGCATCCGCGCGTAATCCGGCACAACATTGTCTACCTCTCCGGCATTCAGTGCGCCGATGCAGCACAGATACTTTTCCTGAGGATCTATCTGCCGCGTCTGCATGAGCTCTATCGCGTCATAAGCCAACACCGCCATAGCCAGTGCGTCCCGCCCCGTCTGGGGCTTGGCGGCATGGGCAGTCTTTCCGAAAAACTCAATCTCATATCGATGCCGTGCCGTTGTTACCGCGCCGGGCGTAATGCCGATATGTCCGGCGGCCACTTCCGGGTCGGCGTGCAGCCCCAGAATCAGTGCCACGTCGTCCACTGCGCCCGCTTGTGTCAGCCGCATCCCACCTGTGTCAGAGCCTTCCTCGTTCGGCTGAAAAATCAGCTTCACTCGACAGGGCAGTTCTTTTTCCATCCGCTTAAGCACTCTTGCCGTTCCTAGCAGAATGGCTGTATGGGCATCGTGCCCACAGGCATGCATTCTCCCCGGTATTCGAGACGCAAACGGCAGACCGGTCTTCTCTTCCACCGGCAGCGCATCCATATCGGCGCGTATGGCGATGGCCGGCGCAGCAAGATCCGGGCGCAGCGTGGCCACTACGCTGCTCTGACACAGCGCATCCGTCCATGGGATGTCCATGCGATCCAGCTCCCGCTTCACCAGTGCCGTGGTGCGGGGCAGGTCATATCCCAGCTCCGGCCAGCAGTGCAGCTCCCGGCGCATGGTGAGAATGTACGCACAGTCCTCCGTGCAAAATATTGGTTGCATAAGCTACCTCGTCATTTTCTATAGATCTGGGCACTGAACACAACGCTTTCTCCCGGCCGCACCACCATAGCCTCACCCGGTCGGCACAACACATTACTGGGCGCGGTCTGCGGCTCAACACACAGAAATCCCTCACACCCATTTCCGTTCCAGACGATCCACTGCGTAAACTGGGATGACACTTCATACACCATGTCGTCCAGTTCCGCAGCCAACCCCACCGCAGGGCAGCAATAGCCCACCGGCGTATCACCGCGTATCTCACCCACCGTGTAGGGCTTCAGTTCTTCGGGCAAAGACCCCAGTTCCATTGTGGGCAGACACCGCTCATCTGTCAACCACACCGTCTCCACCGGGATACGGCATCTCTCCGGCGCGGCAAACGCGGCGTGAATCGCAAAAATCACCGGCATATTGCCCTTTCCGATATTGGTCAGTGTGTACTTCTGGTGCAGGCCGTCCTCTTCCAGTGCCGTACAGACGGTCATGCGGAACGGAAACGGATATATCTCCCCGTGGTTTTCAAGAATTCCCTCTACCGTGCTCTCAGAGCGGGAGGTAACGGCAAACGCGGAAGTATGGACATACCCGTGCTTATGGGTGTGAAACCGGTCATTGATTGGCAGCGTATATCTTCTGCTCTCAAATTCGAATGTGCCATCCTTCGTGCGGTTGGCCGGCAGCAGCGGCGGCGTACCGTAGCCCTCCGGCAAGTGCAGGAATTCCTCCAACGATCCGGGGCTTCGCAGCACCGCTCTGCCGTTCCAGCACAAAGCCAACGTGTTCATTCCATATCGCGGTGACACCTGCGCCGTCCATTTACCACAGCACAGTGTAACGGCTTCCAGGTGCCGCACCAATTCCTCTGTCATAGCTCAACCCCGGCACAGAGACAGCCCGCCGTCCACATAGAGGGTCTGCCCTGTTATGTATGCAGACCGCTCTCCAGTCAGGAAGAATGCCGCGTCCGCGATCTGTTCCACATAGCCCCGGTAGCCCAGCGGTATTTTCTCGCACATCGCCTTTTCTACCGCCGGGTCGGCGTATCGGGCTTCATTCTCCGGCGTATGGATGCTTCCTGGGGCAACGCAGTTCACGCGGATGCCCGCCTTACCCCATTCCCGAGCCAGCGAACGGGTCATCTGCACGATACCGGCATTGACGGAAGCGTACACCGCCTGCCCCGGTATCACCGTGGTACTCTGTACCGACCCAATCTGTACAATGGTGCCGCCCTCGCCGCGGCGAAGCATGTCCCGTGCCGCCGCCTGTGACATGAAGAAATATCCCTGGAACTTGGTTTGCACCGTCACGTCAAAGTCCTCCGGCAGCACCTCCACGGTGGACTTAGGACGACTCAGACCGGCGTTGTTTATCAGAATGTCAATACGTCCAAACCGTTCCACCACCGCCGCCATGAAGGCGGTGACAGCCCTTCTGTCCGTCATATCCGCCGCTACAGCCATGATTCTGGGATCATGACTGTCGGCATAGGCCGAGACGGCCCGCTCAATGCGCTCCTGTGAACGGGAGCAGACGGCGACAAACGCGCCTTCCTCATAAAAACGCCGCGCCATGTGCTCTCCGATGCCGGAAGAAGCACCGGTAACCACCACTACTTTGTTGTCATACAATCCCATAGGCATGCCTCACTTGATGAGCAGATTGGGAATAAATGTGGTAATAGGCTTCACAAAGGCCACGATGAACAGCACCGTGATCATGACCAACAGAAACGGCAGGATGGATTTGAACATCCGCTTGGTAGATATATCCGCCACCTTCTGGGTAACAAACAGAGCCATGCCTACCGGCGGCGTCGCCAGACCCACGGTGACGTTGAACACCACCATCACACCGAACTGAACGGGATCCATGCCGATCTCATGCGCCAGCAGTGCCAGCGTACCGGAAAGGATCAGCAGAATGGGGGTGCAGTCCATCAGCATACCCAGCACCAGCAGCATAATATTGACAGCCACAACAACGACCCAGCGGGTATCGGACAGGTTCACAAAGAAATCGCACAGTGCCTGCGGAATATGGTTGACGGTCAGCACCATGCCGAACACAGACGAGCCGTACATAATGCAGAACGTTGTGGCGCACAGGATACCTGCATTACCCAGAATCTCCATCAGGCCCTTGAAGCTCAGATTGCGGTACAGCAGCATGCCCAGCAGGATCGCGTAGAACGCGCCGCCGGCGGCCGCCTCGGTCGCGGTAAACACGCCGGAGAGGATGCCGCCTAAGATGATAATGGGCAGCATCAGTGCTGGAATCGCTTTGACAAATGAGCTGCCCAGCTCTTTTGCCTTCACATGGGGCTGCGTGGGGAAATGGTGCTTCTTGCTGTACAGATAGCAGTAGATCATAAACGCGATGGCCAGCATAATGCCCGGGCCAATACCGCCGAACAGCATCTTGCCCACCGACACACCGGAGATGGACGCATAAATGACCATTGACATGCTGGGCGGAATGATGGGCGCGACACAGGCGGTAGCCGCCGTGGTGGCCGCAGCGAAGTCACGATCCATACCGGCGTCCTCCATGGCCTCAATCTCCAACCGACCCACGCCGGTGATGTCGGCCACGGCAGAGCCGGAGCAGCCTGCCAGGAACACAGACGTCAGCACATTCACATGAGCCATACCACCGGGCAGATGGCGCACCAGCGAACCGGCAAAATCAAAGATTTTCTTGGAAACGCCGGTCTTGGACATCGCCTCACCGGCCAACATAAAGAACGGAATCGCCAACATCGTGAAGGATGACAGGCTGGTCACCGTTTTCTGTGCGATAGCGAAGGGGGTAGTAACGCCGCTGATACCCAGCAGCACGATGGAGATTGCCATCAACGCAAAGCCAATGGGCAGTCCGATCACCAACAGAAGGACCATTACGGCCCATACAATGGAACTCATAGCGTTCTTCCTTTCGTTTCTGTTTTTCGAAAAAACGGACGTACATCCGCTCCGTCATTCATAATCATACCGTGTATACTGGTCCACGTTGTGTACCGTCATGATCGTCTCCTTATTGATGATATGTCGTACCACGAAGAACAGATGGATCACGCAGTAAATTCCAGCGATGCACATACCGATCGGCATAATGCCGTAGATCGCCACACGGGGGAAGTGTGTCGCCATGGCAAACTGCTTGTAAATGGTAGGACTTAGGCACAGCTTTGTGCCAAAATAGGTCAGATAGGTGCACACACCGATGTAGACAATGAGATAGATGACCTGGAAAATATTTCTTGTTTTTGGGGATACATGCTCTGATACCAGGTCGATGGCGATATGCTCACCGCGCATCATGACGACAATACCTCCGATAAAGGTGTTGTAGGTAATCAGGATAGTACAAACTTCCTCTGTCCAGGGCGTAGGCAGGTTAAAAATGCCGCGGGCAAAAATCTGGAACACTACCACCAGCAGCAGAGCACCCAACAATACGGCACTGATGCTGCGGATCACCTTCATGGCGCGGCAACATACCGTATAAAACTTCGTTTCAAACATATTTTCCCTCCAAAAAACGGTTTTTTCCACAACAGGTGGCCGAAATCGGTCACCTGTTGTGAAAAAAATCTGTTAAGAATTACTTAGCTAGTGCCTTGATGCTGTCGATGAATTCCTGGGTGAAAGAGCCGTTGTTGATATACTCATCATACACGACCTGAGCAGCCTCGGCAAACGCCGCATTGTCCACATCGTCGTGACGGATAATCTCCACGCCCTTCTCTTCAAAGGCGACCCAGCATGCATCAACTTCAGTGTTCAACTGCTCAGCACGCCACTGGGTGGCCTCCAGGCCGGCCTTCATCACGGCAGTCTGCTCGTCAGTGGTCAGCTTATCGAACCACGCCTTGGAAACCATAATACCTTGAGCGTTCAGCATATGGTTCGTCTCGGAGGAATACTTCACCACTTCGTGCATATTGTTGTTCTTCAGCTCCGTGATCGCATTTTCCACGCCGTCGGTCAGACCAGACTGCAGACCGGTGTAGCACTCAGACCATGCAACGGTGACAGGGTTCGCGCCCATGGCCTTACACAGCGCGGTGCTGATGGGGGACTCAGGCACGCGCATCTTGATGCCGGCGTTATCCGTTACGGTCTTCACAGAACGGACGTTGTTGCACCAGATACGGGGGCTGCGGTACAGCGTACCCACCTGGATCAGACCCAGGGCTTCCTCATGCTCCTTGATGGTGTTCAGCGCGTCGTTGTCCGTCTCCCACAGGGCGCGGGCATGCTCCAGATCGTTGAACAGATAGGGCATCTCCAGGAAATACATAAAGGGATCGATGACGCCGAAGTAAGAGGGGCCCAGCACACAGGCTTCAATAGCGCCGTTCATCACACCCTCAGAGAACTCTGTCTGGCCGCCCATCTGACTGGACGGATAGATGACGCACTTGATCGTACCATTAGTGTACTTCTCCACCAACTCGGCAAACTTCTTGGTACCCATGTACTCACCATCCGTCTCCGCCTGAGACATCGTGCCAGCAATTTTCATGGTCTTGGTCTCAACAGTCTCTCTCTGTTTATCTGCAGTGGGTTCACTCTGCGTGCCGCAAGCGACCAGGGGCAGCACCATGACGAGTGCTAGGATCGCGCAAAGGATCTTTTTCATGTTCGTTCCTCCTTAAAGAAGTTTTTATATTTCACCCCGGGCAGCCCGGAATAAAACCGTTATACGCCGCACAGATACTTTTCCGTATCCAGTCTTTGAGATGCCTCCGGCATACCGGCCATATGGTTCAGTACACAGATGCATGCACCGCAGCCCACTTTTCTGTCCAGCATTCCGCAGACATACCGGGCACAGTCTCCAACAGACAGCACACCTCGCGTTTCGTTCACATACGCTTCTACACATTGCTCGATGGCATGTGAAAATGTAATGGCCTCCTGTGCCGCAGCAGCGGCAGCATGCGCCTCATAGACCGGCGCGTGCGCGGTATAAACTGTGGCCGGGTTTAACGCAGCCAGTCGTTCCATAGAATCGCGGTAGCTGTCCTTGTCGTAATACTGGGCTAATCCGCCAAAAAAGCCTGTATGCATCAGCGCATCGCCGGTGAACAGTACATCCTCATCCGGCAGATAGTATCCTACACTGCCCCAGGAGTGCCCCGGCAGTGCCATTACCCGTACAGTCACATCGTCGAAATGCAACTCGTCGCCGTCTTTCACAAAGTGGTCAATGTCCACTCTTTCCCCTATCTCTTTCCAGAATGTATCCCATCGCTCCGGCGGTACCGTGACATCGTTCCGAAACTGTCCGAAGCCGATCTGCCAATGCAGCTTAAAGTTGTTGAACCAGAGCAGATCATCCTTGCTGGCCCATATCTGACCGCCGTGAGCCTTGATGAGCCCATTGCAGCCGATATGATCCCAGTGTCCGTGGGTCAGCAGCACAATGCTCTCCCTTCCGTCATCCAGCAGGGGCAGCACATTGGGTTCGTTGCTTTTCAGTGCCGTGTCAATAAACACCCGGTAGTGTTTGGTGACGAAGGTATAGCTGTTAGTATACTGCCCTAGATATGGGACGTGGAGCGTTTCAATATTCATCATGGCCTCTCTTGCTCCGCCTGTTTACTGCTCCATTTTCGCCAGCACAATCTGATAGAGCGTCTTCATGCTGGCGATCAGATTGGATGGGTCTGCCGTTCCCTTTCCTGCCTTTCCGTAGGCCGGGCCATGACCGACGGAGAGAATCGTACTGGGATAGCCCACATAGATCAACCGCAGTCCACCGAACTCTGCCGCCTTCTGGGCAATGTTGCCCTGGTCGTGATACATAAACACGATGCCGTTTGCAGCACCGCTCTTCACACGGCTGATCGCCGTATCGCAGGGCCACGGGCCGAATACGTCATAGCCATCCGCCCGCACATGGTCGATGGCAGGCTGCAAGACAGTGCTCTCCTCATCTCCGAACAGTCCGTTTTCTCCGGCATGGGGATTGAGGGCCGCCACCGCCACATGGCAGTCCCCGGCATCCATGAAGTACTCCATGTTCTCTATCAGGCGGCGGATGGTGTTCTCCACCTTCTCTGTCGTAATCCTGGAATAGATGTCCTTGAATGCACAGTGTCCTACGACCGTGGCTCTGAAATATGTCTCCGCCGCCACTACCGAGGTGACCTCCGGCACTTCATACAGGTCGGCAAACAGGTCAAATTCCGTGCTGTAATGATACCCAGCCGCATGGAACGCTGCCTTGGTGATGGGTGCCATCAGCAGTCCGTCCACCATCCCGATCCGGTTCAACTGCACGCCCGCGAAAATCGTATCGTACTGCAATTTTCCAGAGTCGTAAGTAATGTGGGAAAACCTGATGTCTGGTCCCGCGGGCACATCATAAAAATATACGTCCATCGGATCGTCCCGGAATGCCGGGCGCGTCTTCCCGTCCCAATCTATGAGATGCAGCTGTCCGCCTCCAGTCACCACGGAGCGAGAAATATTGAAGCGTGCCTTATTTCCCACCACCACCGGAATGAACCGGTCATGCTTTTCCAGCAGTACCTTTGCCGCCATCTCCGGGCTGCTACCCGCATGATCCCCCAGCATGATCGCAAGCACGGGAATTTTTTCATCCATAATAGCTTTCCAATCCTTTCTAAGCAATATATTTTCAGTTCTCCACGTAGGACATTCCGGCCAGCTCCTCGTAATACTTTGCCACACCTGAGTTGTCCAGATCGCCCAGACCCTCGTCATGGAGGTGCTGCATGATCTTCAGCGCAAATTCCGTCACAGGGATGGGTGCGTCATATTCTCGTGCCGCCGCCTCCACATTCCGCAGATCCTTCAAATGCAGGTCAATCTTGAACCCCGGCTGAAATGTATGCTCCAGAATGCGAGGCACCTGTGCGTTCAGCACGTTTGATCCCGCAAAGCCCGCTTTCACCGCCTCAAACACCTTGTTGATGTCGCATCCGATTTTCTTGGCCAGCATCATGCTTTCACTGACAGCCGCCAGTGAGGCCGCGATCATGATCTGATTGCATAGCTTGCAGGCACTGCCACAGCCCGTTGGTCCAATGTGCGTAATCTTGCCACCCATGATCTCCAGCAGCGGCAAGGCCTCCGCCACATCCGCGTCATTGCCGCCTGCCATAATGGCCAACGTCCCCTCTACGGCACCGGCATATGCGCCAGACACCGGGGCATCTATCAGCCGCTGACCCCTTTTCGCCAATCCTGCCGCAATGTCCTTCGTATCGTTGGGGGCAATGGAGCTCATGTCGATGAACAGTGTACCGGCTGGCGCAAAGTGCGACAGGCCCTCTTTCTCATCAAACATAACGCTTTTCACATGAGACCCGTTGGGCAGCATCGTAATGATGACAGGACACGCTGCTGCGATCTCCTGCGGCCTGGATGCCGCCGCGCCGAAGGCGGCCAGTTCTTCCACCGCCGCGTTCATTCTGTCGAACACCAGCAGTTCATGTCCTGCCTTGATGAGATTCTTTGCCATGGGTCGCCCCATTACGCCCAGACCGATAAAGCCAATTTTCATCATGACCACCTTTTTATCACAAATTTTTTATAGGGAGCTTGTCCTTTTTGTTCATATTACTGTATCATTAAACATTTGACAAGCGAATGTTATTTATATATTATATAAATAACGCTTATTTATATGATGGGGGCGTCACAATGAACCAATACGACATTGATACCTTTCTGGCAGTCGTCCGTCACGGCAGCTTTTCCAAGGCCGCGTCTCAGATGTTCACCACTCAGGCTACCGTCAGTCACCGCATCAGCGCACTGGAGGAGGAACTGGGCTACCAGCTTATTCTGCGCGGACAGGGTGTGCGGAAGATTGAGCTAACGTACCGGGGTGAACAATTTATCCCCATAGCGGAGCAGTGGTCTTCCCTTTGGAGCAATTCCCTCGCCATTCGCAACGCCGATTATCGCATGCCTCTGTTCATTGGCGGCACAAACCGCCTCAATACGCATTTCCTTCCCGACTTTTACGATTACTTTGCCCGCAGCAGTGAAAACGTAGTGTTGGAGATCCACAGCTACCATTCTTGGGAAATCTTTGACCTTATTGACCGGAAGGAGCTGGATATAGGTTTTGCAAGCAGTGAGATCGCCACAGATAACGTGATCGCAACACCCTTTCTTCGGGAGCAGTTGGTTATGGTCTGCCTCCGTGGCGATTACTATCCCTCCGGTCCGATCCATCCCCAATCGTTGGACGTAGTGAACGAGGTTCGTCTCGCCTCCAACCAACAAATCAAAAATTGGCACAATACCTGGTGGGACTACGCCGAGCAACCCTATTACTTTGTAGACACCGCTGCCGTCGCCGCCCACTTGATCCGTACACCGCCGCTTTGGGCCGTATGCCCTCGCTCCGCCGCCACCGAGCTGGTCAGTCTTTTCCCTATGGAGATCCACGAGTTCTCCGTAGAGGTTCCTTTCCAGGTCAGCTATCTATGCTATCATCGGTCGCCTCGTCTGGAAAAGAAGGTTCAGATCCAATCGTTTATTTCTGCGTTTCAAGCCCATTATCGTCAGCGGAATATCGAGGGTTTTTGCCTTTGATTTTCTCTCGCAAACCTTTACCAATGTCGTCCTTGCCCCTGTTCAAATTTTAGCATGTCATCGGGCTGCTATTCCCTTTCAGGTATCCCATGATCTGCAATAGATTTGACCGTTACCTATATGCCGCAATAATAATCGACCACCATCTCGGTGAGCAGCAGCTCTCCCTGAGATGGCGGTCTTTTTATACATAGCTACGTTTTACGCTTACCTATTCTTCATGCGCGTCTATGCGCAGGCAGATTTTACGCTTATGCGGACTCTGACGCCCTTCAATGAGGTAGAGATGTCTGTGTGCAGCGAGCTGTTTCTGGATTACTGCATCTTAGGAGGAATGCCCGCTGTTGTACGGGAATTTATCTCGAAGGGCACCTTTGAGGGCTCGCTGGACATCCAGCGGCAGCTCATTGCGGACTACAGAGAAGACATCCGCAAGTGCGCCGAGGGCATTGACCAGACGCGGATATTGAATGTGTTTGACCATATCCTGCCATCTGATAAGCGGAGAATAGGATAAGTAGAAAATAGTCCCGATAACCCTCCCAGTTTGTGCGCAGCTCCAGCAGCTTCAACAAGGCATTTACCCGCTGCAGCCCCGCAGCCTGTACAGCAGAGGGGGCGAACTGACAACAACGCTTTGAATCTACCGTCCCTTTGCCTGAGCGGTATTCCACCGTATCATACTGTTCAGTAAGTAAAATTCTCCGCCTGTGAATAATCTCATAGGTGCAGTAGGTGTTAGAGTGCGTATTGAACGTTCCAGGAATACGGGTCAGCCCGGCTATGTTCGCACAATAGCCCGTATCAACGGAGTAATATTTGGCAAACTTGAGCCCAGCAAGCAAGTTTTGGATGACCTCGCCATAATAATGTGAAACCGCCCGGTGCATAAATGCCAATTCTGCTGTGCACTGCTCAATAAGCCATAAGAGATGAAGCCCTCTTCCGCTGTAAATGATTATATTCGGAACAGGAATCCCCGCCAGCTCCGGCAAAGCGTGGATCAGCAGCGAGTGCACACGCTCCGCTTCTGCGAAACCCGGAGTCTCCTCATGCGCATCAATATCTACCCAAATCGCGTTCAGCGCAAACAATTCACCAGTGTCCCATGTTTGTGCAGCTTTGAATTGTGCCTTTGTCAAGTAGTAGTCAGCATCAGCCGAGACATGCATCTGGGAGAGCCATTCTCCCACCTCCTCCGCAGGAACGCTTGCAACAGTCTCCATTGTAGTTGTCCCCTTGGGCCGACGCACAATTGTCACCAGTCCCTTGTATTCGGGATAGTCCGCTGCAAAAACAAAGTCGGCAAACTCCTTTACATTGGCCTTTGGGCAATTGTGCTTCAGTTGCTTGATGGGATACTTTATGGGATGCTGGGTACGGAAAGTCGCTTTTTCTTCTTTTGTCCAAGAGTTTTTCATACTGCCTCCAAGGTTCTGGAGGCGATTGCGATGGCATTAGACGGCGTCTTGAAGTTGTCGCTTTGCTTGTCCCTTTTTGTCCGTAATTGTCCCCTAAAATGTCCCCGAAGAAATCTACAGAACGAAACATACTGTCTCGGACAGGCACAAACAAAAACGCCAGAAACCCTTCTGTTAGTGTTCATAGGGACATTTTCTGACAGTATGTAGGTGCAGCAGAGGCGGATGGCGTTTGTCATCCGCCTTTACTGCGTTTATCCCGCTTTGTGCGGTGCTTATGCAGGGAGCAGTTCTGGCTGTGCAACCGTTACTGCTACGACCTGTGGCTGTTGCTGTTCGGCTTCGACCGCATCGTCGTAATCCCATTCACCGATGTCACGGTAAATGATACGGATTTTTTGAGCAGAGTGCCGTGAGTATTTCACGGTGCGTTCTCCGACCTCGATCCTCGCAATAAACAACCTCACGATTTCGGGTGTCAATTTATCAATGGTTTTGTACCGTTTTGCTTTCTCAATGAAAGCGTCTACATTGGCAGCCGACGATTTCAGTTTTTCCAAGCTTTCCTCTTTTAGAGGAAGAGCATCGTCTATCTCTTTCTGCTCGGCATTGTAATCGGCAGAGAGAAGACGGAACTGCTCGTTGGTTACGCGGCCGAGCACATTGTCCTCGTACAGCCGCTTGAACAGGGCGGTCAGCTCGTTCCTGCGCCTACGCATGGTGTCAAGCTCCTTTTGCAGCATGTTGATCTCCTGCCGAAGCTGCGCCGTGTTTTTGCGGTTGATGTACTCCGCAAACTGCCGTTCCTTTTTACGGGCGAAGTGTGTCACCCGCCGCAGATCGTCCAGTATGATGGCGTACAGTTCTTCCTCTCGGATGTGGTGGGGAGTGCATTCGCTCCTGCCGCGCTTGCCGTAGGTGTAGCACTTGAAGTTGTAGTCGGACTTTTTCATGCTGCTTGCCCGGTGCAGCACCATCGACCGTTTGCAGTCGGCGCAGTAGGCAAGTCCCGAAAAGAGATTCGGCTCGTCCATGTGCTTCGGCGTACGCTTTTTGTGAGTGCGCACCTCCTGCACGATATCCCATTGCTCTTTCCTGATCAGCGCGAGGTGCGTGTTCTCCACAACGGCGCATTCGCTTTCGGGGCGGTGCACCGTCGTTTTGTTCTTGTAGGATATCGTTGTGGTGCGCAGTCCCACGGTGTGCCCGAGATAGACCTTGTTGTCAAGGATTCCCGTGACGGTGCTGCTGCTCCACGCATAGGGGCGGGTGAGATCCAGCTTGGCATGGCTCTTTTCGTGATTTCGGTAATAATAATTGCTTGGCGTCAGCACCTTTTCCTCTCGAAGAATCCGGGCGATCTGATTGGGACCTTTGCCGGAGGCGCACAGAGAGAAGATTCTTTGTACCACCGCCGCGGCTTCGTCGTCGGGGACGAGCTCCTTGCTCTCTCTGTCCGCCTTTTTGTAGCCGTAGGGAGGCCGTCCGCCGAGCCGCTCTCCCCGTTCTGCCTGCAGCTTCTTCACCGCACGAACCTTCTTGCTGGAATCCTTTGCGTGAAGCTCGTTTGCCCAGTTGCGTATCGGACTGAAATCGTTGCTCCCCTCGACCAGCGAATCGACACCGTCGTTGACCGCTATGAACCGCACGCCCATGTTCGGAAAGAACAGCTCAAGGTAATAGCCCACCTGCAGATACTCTCTGCCGAGGCGGCTGAGATCCTTGACGATCAGTGTTTCCACCTCACCGAGCTTGATCATATCTTCGATCTGTTTCCACGAGGGACGCTCGAAGTTTGTTCCCGTATAACCGTCGTCCGCAAGGAACAGGACGTTATCGAATCCATTATCACGGGCATATTTTTCGAGCATGAGTCGCTGATTGGTTATGCTGTTGGACTCGGCATTCTTGCCGTCGTCCTGACTTAATCTACCGTAGAGTATTGTATATTTTTGGCTTGTCATTTTGCATCCTCCTTTTATGCAGGGCAAGCCGATACGGTACCACACAGTATACCGTATCCCTTGCCGGAAGTCCATTCAGAATCGGAAAAATTCAAAAACTTTTAGCATCTTTTTGGAGGTCTGCGTCTATGAGAGCCAGCATTCTGTCCGTAGCCGTTGCTTTCGCCTTCACGGGAAAGACAGAGGAAATGATAAACCGTTTTCCCTTGATCAGCATCTCACGCTCACGGGTGCAGGTATCGTCATCGAGCGTGTAGGTTGAATCACGGAAGACAGCGAACGCTGCACCGCTGTCGGATTTTTTAACGATGGCGCTTTCCGGTCTGTAGCTGCCGAGCATTCCTGTTTCAAGATATTCTTTGTATTCGTTCATTGAACTCCTTTCCGCCGCTATCGGCTGTTGCATTATTGTTTTACATACCACCCATCACGGGGCCGGTATTCTTCTTTTGTCTGCGTGGCTGATGCATTGTAGTGCAATCCTCCACGGGTGCATCCTCGTCGATGATATTCGTTAAGTCAGCAAAAAGATATGCCGAATCAATTCCCAGACGATCAGCACCGCTGTCGGAATCAGCGAGATCCAAATACTCCGCTTCGTAAACGCTCTCACCGTTTCCTGCTCCGAAGAGAGACTCTGTGAGAATTGCTCGCTCGTTTTCCCAACCTGTGAGGATAAATTCTCGGCTGCCGTACTCATCCGTTCGGTATATGCCGTCACCGTCTGCTCCATCATCTCCGTGAACTGTTCGATCTGCTCCCGACTGCTCTCGGCGTACTCGGTCAGTATCCCGATCTGCTGATCCATATACGAGGTGAGTTCCCCTTTCGTTGTCAGCTTGGTCAGCGAATCCTGTATCTCCGAAAGCATATCTACCTGCGTATTCATCGCCGCGATCAACGCCTTCCAGTTCACATCCATGATCGCCGTACAGGGGACGGAGGTTTCCGCTTTCTTGATCTGCGCTCTCGCTGTACCCTTCAAATCCTCTCTCGATTTCTCGCCGTATTCTGAACTCATATTCCATATTCTCCTTCAAAAATTTTTCTTCGTACAGTTTGTTATCCCTGCACCGTTTTCCGTCGGGTGTCGTGTAGGTGATGCTCTTTCTGTCACGAGTCCACTTCACTTCATAGCCCTCGGCTTCCATTAAGCGTATAAAGTGTTCTCTCGATCTTGCGATTGCCATAGCGTCCTCAATCGTAACGATTAGCTGCATCTTCCAGCTTTCACCGCGCTCGGCAGAGTGATATTCCCTTGCGGACATCTGCTTCACCTTTTGAGACTTATCCTTCGGAGTGACCACCGACAGGCCGTATTCCATACACAGCTTGTCCGAGGCATCTCGCAGGCGTTGGATGTTATCGCTGTCCGAATGATATTTATATCCGGTATCACAGCTCACGCTGTTGACAACAAAGTGTGAATGAATGTGTGCCTTATCGGTATGGGTGGCAACGAGAACCTCGAAGCCGGGGAACATCTGCTGTGCAAATTTCAGCGCAATCTCATGAGCAGTTTCGGGTGTCAGCTTCTCATCGGGGTGGAAGGATTGCGTGAAATGATAGAACATTCTGCCGTCCGTCTTTCCGTATTGCATTTTCGTATTCATGAATTCGTGGTAAGTGGATTCGGGAACACAGTTGACACCCGACACAAGTTTTTTGCCTTCGTGTATTGTTTTGCTGTCGCGCTTACAGTAAGAGAGGATGAATGCAAGCCCTGCTCTTGACTGTGTGCGCTTGTTTTTCATGATATTAACCGTTGCCATCCGACCACCGCTTTCGCTCCAGAAGTTCCGTCAGAGCCGCGCTGATCTCTGCGTACTGCTCTTTCATTCCCGCAAGGCTTGCCACACTCACTCTCCCCATATTGCAGAGCATCGTGAGCTGATTGAGGTTGCGCCCGATGGCTTTCTGCTGACGGAGCACATCGTCAAGACCGTCTATGACAACGATCTGTTTGCCGAGGCAGGCTTTTGTCACGTAGTCTGTGAAGGTCATATCCGCTTGCTCTGCCTTGCGGTGTATGGCGGCGAGGTTTTCCTCGCTGATGCGTATACTCATCTTCTTGTTTTTCAAAAATAGATGCTCCTTTCTGTTCTAAAGTTTCTTGGCTTACCTTCTTTTCAAAGAAGGTAAGAAGTGGGTGCAGGGCTTCTGCCCGCCGAGTAGCAGAAGGCAGGGCGCGGGCGTTCCGCGACCAGTCGAATGCGATGCTCGCACTCTCTCCAAAGAGAGAGTACAAAAGCGTAGCCCTCGCCTTCTCCGTATTTCCGAAACAACGGCAGAAAGAGGGAAATATTTGCTCGGTGGGGTGTTTACCCGTCCCTGCGATAAAAACGGCACACAGGGCGTTTGTGTGGCTCAAAGGCCGGTGTTCTGCGCCCTTCGTTCTCGCTCCCGCGCTCAGTCTTTTGCATCCGTTGTCTTGGCAAAAAGAACAATGCAACAATGCAAGGGACTCCCATGGGAACCATGCAGAGCTGCGTTTTCTATTCCTTTTCATAGGACACCTCTGCAATGTTGCAATCTTCACCCGGGATAGACCACATCCACTTTACGCCTACCTTTCGGGTGATGATGCCCTTGATATTTTTCTTTGCTTCGTTGACGGTGCGCTGTGAGATCTGCTTTCTCTTTGCCGCCGCAAAGATTTCACCGCAGGGCAGTTCTTCGCCGCCATCCAGCATAGCACGGATCAGTTCCTCTGCCTGCATCGTTTTTGTTTCTTCCGTGTTGCCATAGCCGGACAGCAATTCTTCGGGAGAAATATTTTCATAACCGTCGAGCCAATAAAAGCCTTCTTCGTTACCGAGATTGAAGGCGAGGGACTTACCTTCGGGAGCAAGAGAAGATTTGTCGTGAACGATGACACGGACATTTTTGTTGCTCCGCAGTCTGCCCACCACGAGAACGCTTCTTGCAGAGGCGCGGAAGTCAATAGATCCGAGTCCACGGTAGGCACTGCTCATACCGGCGGCTTTGTTGAGGTGTCCTACAAGGACAACGGCACAGCCTGTCCGCTGTGCGACCTGCCCGATGGATTTCATAATCGTCCGCACCTCGTTGGCACGGTTCATATCCACACGCTCTCCAAGGTATCCCTGCATCGGATCGAGGATAAGCATCTTGGCACCGCACTGCACGATGGCTTTTTCAATTCTTTCGTCCAACATATGCAGAGATTTTTCTTCCTCGCAAATATTGATGATGCGTTCCTGGTCTGCGCCTGCTTCTATGAGACGAGGCTTGATGGTATCGTCGAGACCGTCCTCTGCCGATTGATAGATCACCGTTATGGGTGCAATGGTATCCATATTCGGCAGAGGCGTTCCGGTGGAGCAGGCGGCGGCAAGGCGGAGCGCGAAGGTTGTTTTGCCTTCTCCCGGATCGCCGTGTATGATCGTCAGCTTACCGAAGGGAATATACGGATACCACAGCCAATCCACTTCCCGCACTTGGATGTCCGACATTTTGAGTAGCTTCAGTTCATCTTTTTTCATTATTTTTTTCCTTTCTGTGTTGTGTTGGTCTGTTTCGTTTGGCACAATCATAGCCATCCCACCTTTCATAAAAATTCGTTTTTAGTTTTGCAGATCACGGCTTTTGTCCTACGAGAGAAAGTTCATAGTCCTTCCTCGCTCTCCGCAGTTTTTACCTGTACACCCGACATCGTTCCTACGCTCACTCTGACCGTGTTTCGCATCGGTGTTTGTGCCTTGCTCGCCGTGTCCTCTTTTGAGGGCGCATCGTCTGCGCCTTTCTCCTACGGCACGATCCTTCGGATCGCTGTCATCGCAAAGTCCACCGCCGCATATCCTGTCGGCAGGTTATTCAGTTGTGTTTAAGAAGACATCCTCTCACTCGTCCAAAGGAAACGATTATCCGTGTGAAATAAAATTGTCATAGTAACGGCAGAGGAGAGAAAAAGTACCTTTCACTTTTCCATGGGAATTCAACTCCCAACTGACATAAACGTGTCACAAGGGCGGAGGGAGAAGAAAATTCATCCCTTCACTTTTCAAGCCGATCCAACTCCCGACTGACACAGTTCCGTCATAACGGCGGAAAAAGAAAATATATTTCTCTCACCATATAGCCGTTGGGAAGTGCGAAAATATTAGATGTCGGCAAAATTTATCCTCTCATCCCGTATTTGGGAATTCAATTGGTTTTGACATAATTCTGTCATAGGCATTTGGGCATAAAAAAGACACCTGCTTTGGATAAGCAAGTGTCTGTATGAGATATTAACTTATTTTCTTTTATGCAGTCGGCACACGCCGTCCGCTTCGTCCCGCGCTTTGAGAGCAGCGGCAAGCTCCGTAATAAATTTCCGGTTGAGGTGATCCACGCTGCCACGGTTCATATTGTGTGCCTCGGCATACTTGCGGACAGATAGTCCGTCAACGTACCGTTCTTTGAAATATGTACCGTAGCTTTTGAGAACGGTTTTGAGACAGTCATTTAGGAATTTCAGATCCTCTTTCAGTATATCGAAATCGGATTTACCGTCTACGCCGATATACCGCTTTTGTGTCACGCACAAATTGTATCTTCGCAGATCGATTTTGTAATTTGTGCAGAGATCTTTTGCATAGTCGGTATAGGTTTCCGCGCGGCGATAGGAGCGCGACTCGTATGCGAGCAATTCCTCGTCCACCGGTTGTTTCTTTCGGACGGGGCCGTTAAAGCCGCCGTCGATGAGATTCTGAATGTGCGTATCCGTGATTCTGACCTGCGGTTGACGGATGAACTTATCTACCCATTCGCCGTCCACCTCCACCATCTCGCAGAATGACTGCTTGGTCATGGAGTAGTATTTGCACTCACAGGCGTCGATCCCTTCGTGAAAGATGACCACTTGTTCTCCGGTGTCTACATCAGGGACGACAGCGACAACGTAGATGAATTTGCCGTCATACCGCTTGTAGAACCCTGCGAATATTCTTCTGTTGTGCTGCTTTCCCATAGGCGTTCCTTTCGAAGTTTTTCTTTATTATATCATTTATTTGTGACTTTTTCTACCCGTATTTGAAAGGTGCCGCCGAAGCGACACCTTTCGTTACTCTTGTGCATACAGTGCCGTACTTATTCGATAGTTCAATGATTGCCTGCTCCGAGTGCTCATAGAACAACTCAATTATTTTACTATCGTCCAAACTGTTCACCATCCTTTCTGCCTCATCTTTATACTACGGATTCGCAATTGATACCTACGGAGCTAAATGGCTCGCATTTATAATAGGATCTGTTTGTCAATAGTTACTGCATAAGTTCACAGAAAAGTAAAAGGCGCCGCCGATGCGACGCCTTTAGCAAATATACGCAACTATTTTTCCTTGATAAAGCAGGTTCCAAATGTTCCTGCCAGAAGCAAAGTAATGATCACGCCAATCACCGTGATGTAATCAAAACCGAACATCAACGGCATAAGGGATGCTACGGTTGCAAAGCCGGATACATTCAGGATAGCCGTTTTCAGTCCCTTGCGTGGTTTGAACAGATAGATGACTGCCAATGCAAGCAGGGCGCAGGTCAGTATGGCAGTAATGAAAGGACCAAAGTTTGCATATCCAAATGGTGTCAGACTGAAATAGGAATACGTCCTACGCCAAGGCTCGCCTTCAGGGTTCGCAAAGTTCAGTACAACGCCGTAAGGAAGTAGTTCTAATACGAATGCTATAATCGGAAAGGATACGAGAAGTAGCTTCTTCATCTTCATACAACCACCGCCTTACTTTATCTCGGTGCCGCCCCATTCTACGACCGTAAATCCGGTGCGTTCGGGTGCGGTCAGATCTTGCTTTTCCAGTTCTACATATTCATCTGCAGTCTGCCAAGCCATAAACACGCGAATCAAAGTGTCAGGGGCTGGATCCGCCATGAGCTTCGCATTGTCGGTGTAGATGTCAGTCTGGAATGAGATGATGTTGTACAGATTCTGTTCCATCAGCGGCAGCCAATATACGATAAACTCATTGGCTTCACGTCGGGTAAGGCCGAGCTGTTCAAGCGCACCCTCAAGGAATGCTGCAGTATCTTCGCCCTTAACACAGAAGCCTTTAGACAGGTCATACTGTGCATAGGACTCGCCCTCCCAATAGAGATAATTATAGGTCTGACCGTTTGCATCGGTGAGTGTTCCGTCCGGAGCTGCTGTTACAGTCCAGCCGTCTTTATAGGCAGGATAGGTGCAAACCAGGTTTCCATTATAGTCGAGTTTAACTGATACCTCTGTTTCAACTTCGGGATAAAGATAGATAACCGGTTTATAATCAACACCGGGATCCGGCTGCCAATCACTTGCTTCGACTGAGGTAAAATCGACTTCTACACGCTTGTTTTCATCATCATAATAGACATTAGTATAGGTTGCGGTAATCTGGTCGCCTACGCACCATTCATCCGACAAAGTGCCATTTAGCTTAATCTCATAAGGCATTGGAATGACCGTTCTTGCAAAGAAACAGTTAGAGTATATCTTGGTGATCGTAATATGGTCAAAGATGTTGTTATCGCATTTTTCGGCTGTTTCTTTATCCAACCATTGCTCGGTATATTCCATGTGGCGTAAATCATCTGACAATGACCAGCTCTTCGCATTAACCTTTGCCGGATAAGATTCCATCACGCCGCCTGTATAGATGACTTTTACAACACTACCAACCTCGACATCTATCTTTTCAAGGTTCGCAGTTCCAAAGGACACCTTATCAGAACTCATTAAGATAGCACTGTTCTCAACCGGCTGCACTGTAACAGAAGTTCCATTGATTTCAAGTATAGTTGCAATAAAGGTGTGTTCGACCTTCGGTTCTTCTTTATACCATAGGTTGTCAATGGAACGGAAGTTATTCGGGAAGAAATACACCTTAGTGGCGCTGTAGGTGGAGCCGTCATCGGTTAGTCGGTTCCAATCCACGATCTTATAGGTCAGCGATGTATATTCCCGTGTTCCACCATCATTATAGGTTCCGGTTGGAATCGGAATAACAAGGATAGCGATAACTGCAACTATCAAAATCGGTATCCATATCTTCTTTTTCATCAAGGCACCTCCTTCAGCTTCAAATCTTCATCATCAAGGATTTTTCCTTCAAGCGTCATAATGATATCCTTAACGCTTGCAGAAGAGTTTTTCTCATGGAAACTAATTCGCCAAAATCCGTTTGTGGAATCAAACCTTGCGCGGATTTCATCGTATTTCACATCTATTGCTTTCTTAGCGATCTCAATGGCTTCGCCTTCGCTGATATACCCCTCAGCAACATTTATCGTATCGAGGATCTGCATCAGTTCAGTTTCATACTCTCCGAGCCATTTATCTGCACCTTCATTCATAATAACGTAAGAACCGGGAGTATTTCTCAAACTTATATAATCCCAATGCTTCTTGTTATCATAGGTTCCTTTCCATGCGCTATAACCGCCAACGGTGATTTCTTCCTGCTCAAGACCGGTTCCGCAAACACCAAAAGCGTTATAGTACCATACCTTGATCTTTCCCGCTGTCTGTCCTTCCGGCCAAATGGCAATACAATACTCGGTGGAATCGTTCTTACGTTCCGTCTCATATTCCCAATCGTGAGGAATAGTAAGCGTAATGTTTGAATAGTTTCCGTTCTCTCGCACTGTTGCAGGCTGAGTCTTAGGATTTACTCCATCCAGATAAACAATAACATCCGACTCACTTGCAACGATGACATCTTTCTTCATCTCAATTAGAATATGCCATTCAGCCATGTCAGCTGTACCAACTTCAGGTACATCTCTTCGTATGCTAACATAGAGTTTTCCGTCCGAACCATATTTTACATTATCTACATTATGACGGACAGAACCACTGCCTTCTTCAAGCAGTACCATTACGAGAATTTGTTTCTCAAAGTATTCAGCGTTGTACTTGTCACAGGCATCAAGGAAGCCAATTGTGCTGTCCGAAGCAGGATCTTCTCTGCGTTCAAGGCTATATTTTTCCTTGTTCTCGTTATAATAAGAATTCAATTCGTCAACCGAGCGAATGATTTTCACTACCGGATACTCAACATCTTCGTAATATCCGTTTGTGCGGATGTATTGAGGGACAAAATCAACAAAGGTTTTCTTCACATCTCCGCTTGTATCACCAATACGAGTAACGGTGAACTCTACCCATAACTCGCACTCTGTGCTTTTGCCACCGCGCCCCTTATCATAGATAAAGCAATCTGTAGTAAGGCGGTATTTGCCATCTTGGGAAATATCAAAAACATCTGTTAGGTTATATGTTTTCTTTTGAGTTGCACCGGCTTTAAGCTCATATCCAATTGAAGTAAAAGCGAGGTCTTCAAGAGTAACACAACTGGACCATTCACCATTGTTTTCACGCTCTATATCGTATGATGAGCCGTACACGACGTCATATCCTGTTTTGTTAATCCAGTTGACGTCGAGTTTGATTTCTTCATCATCCCAAATTGCATTTGCAATCTGAATGTTCATACCTTCAAAAGAGCTATGTGTCTTGCCGATTTCAAAGGTTGCTTTATCGGCTTTTATTATGCCATCTGCATGCCGACCAACGTTTTGATCGCAGGCAGTGAGCATACCCAAAAGCAGAACGGTCAGTAATATGGCATTTATTCTTTTCATTTGGGTTCCTCCTCCCACGTGATTGTTAATCCAAGCGTATCCAAAATATTTGAACGCTGGTCTGCAGTCAATAATGTTTCTTGTTTCGTTGTTTTGTTGATCAATTTGTACCCAGAAAGAGAATAGATGGTTTGTGAGCCATTCTCGGTGGTAAAGATTATTCTAAATTCGGAAGATAGATTTGTTGTTCCACTTTGAGAAAAGTCCTTGTTGTCTTCCACTAACCCATCATCTTCCATGTCATTGACCGATTCTTTATTGTCTCCGCCGGAGTTCACAAAGGACGATTGCAGGGTATAGCAGATTTGTGCTACCTCATCAGCATCATCCTTCAGTATGGTAGACTGTGTGGCTGTACCGACGTTTATAACCTCCACGCTAACATAGGCAACATTAGTACCATCAGCATTGCCCGCCATATCTGAACAATTATCGCTTAAATTTTCACCTTTCTTTGCAGGCATCATAGCCGGCAGGATTGCCGTGGAGAACACCGTAATGCAAATCAATAGTGGGATGCAGCACATTAGTATTCTGTTACGGTTACGCTTGCGCTCTTTGATGCGCTTTTCGCTTCGACGGAACACTTCCGCCGTACATTCATTTATTTCTCTCATAATAACAGCTCACCATCCTCTCCAAGAATGATGCGAAGTTCCTTCTTTGCACGATATAACAGATTATCCACTTGCTTTCGGTTTTTCTTCATAACCTTGGCTGCTTCATCGTAGGTCATTTCCTCAAAATAGATCAGATGTATGACTACGCGCATATCCTCCGACAGTTTCGCAATCGCACTATGTACTGTTCGCTTTCGCTCGTCTGCCAGGACAATCTCCTCCAAAGTCTTTTCATCCTCAACACCTTCTGCTTCGGACAGTTCGACAAAACTCAATACCTTGCGGTGCTTTATGTAATCGAGAGCACGGCTCCGACCGAGCATAAAGACATAGGTTTTGAGTGTGACTTTGAAGTTGTACCGATGACGATGTACTACCAGATCCGAAAAGGCGTCGATAGCAATATCTTCGGCTGCGTGGATGTCATGCACATAACCGTTAATGAAGAAAACAAGACTACGGAACAGCTCCTCCATTATTTCGTTAAAGGCACTTTCATCACCATCGAGGAAACGGCGGTAGCTACTTGCGCCGTTATCCATGTAAGTTCCTCCTGATTCCGGGATCACGTCTGACCCCTTCACTTATTATACGACTGAGCGGTGCCCAGTTCCTTATTACAAAGCGCAAAAGCCCATAACTTTTTGCAAGTTACAGGCTTTCATCATCGTCCGTGTTCAGTTCTCGGGTGGGCTGATGCTCCTATAACCGCACCGGGAATGTTTAACATTGATATTATAGCATATAAATATGAAATTTTCTACCCTTAATGAACAAGGCACCGCCGAAACGGTGCCTTGTATTATGGTCTATCAACAGTGGATACACCGATGCTGACTGCATAAATAACCCTGGCGGTACCGCTTGTGTAGTAACGCATTAACTCTTTTGAATTAAGGATAAAATGTTCATGGTCAAGTTTGATGAAGTGGACAAATGTTTCAAGATTGCTTTTCGTGTGGAAGCATGCTATAATAAAAAAGCTGACAACAATGGTTGCTATCAATCCTTTTGCCTGAAGTTTTAGCGGAACGGATAATCTTCATATTAAGAGTGCAATCGGGTTGGCTTGCAATGCTGTGCAAAGATAATTTGCGGGGTTGCAATGTTATGCAAAGATGTTTTGCGAGATTGACAAGCACTGTTGATAGACTGCAAATATAAAATCAAGTAAAATATAGCTGCAAGAAAAGGAGGTGCTTCACATGAGCAAAAAACTTGCAGATAGCATTATTTCTCTACGAAGAAAGCATGGATTTTCACAAGAACAACTTGCTGAAAAGATAGGTGTTACCAGACAGGCAATCTCAAACTGGGAACGTGGAACGGCGACTCCAGATGTAGAGACCTTAAATTTAATCGCCAAACTGCTTGATACGGATTTATTAGCGATAATAAATGGAGAAAGCAACGAACAGGAGAAAGCGAAGGATACAATCTCACATCGAACAACACTTTTGATAGCAATAATCGTGCTGATGATCGTGCATTTCCTCCTCGCCTTTCTTAACAAGATTGAAATGATACAAGTGGTATTAGTTCCGGGAGTCCTTGTTGTGCTGTCAGTGTTAATCCACTTTATTTTCCGTCATGTAACTGCACAGAATGATTTTTCCATCATTGCTGGATTTGACAAGAAGAAGGACAACATAGAGATTGTAAAAAAACAACTTGCTACAATCGATTTGCTCAATCTTGCCGTTGTGCTTTTTATTAATGTATTGTTTTTTGCAATGTATACCGGGCCGAAGGAAGGGCATCTTATTGGCAGTTTAATCTTTCTGGGTGCATATTTTATCATGATTATAATTATTATTGTTGGCGTGAATCTGAAAATTAAGGCAAGATAAACATACCGCACAATAGCCAAGTAATTGTTAAACATCTACCAGTTTAGGCTGGTGGATGTTTTTTTGCTATGCTAATACTTATTACTCCTAAAAGCGTAACTATATCTGAGCCTGCTCGAAAGAAGCGGTTTCATTATGTGGATCGGAGTCCTTGTTTTTGTAATAGGTGCTCCCGCATTTGTTTATGCGCCTGATTCATATCGTTGGTAGATAGATACAGATCCTCGCCAATTTTCATTACAGCACCAAACGGCCTACCTGCGGGATAGTCACCATTGATAGTAAGAACAAAGAAAGAGCCACACTCTTTCAAAAACTCATACGCTTGGCTCATATTATTTCCCTCCGTTAAATTCCGACTTTCTTTTAATTATAGAATGCAATTATGACTTTTTCTATACTTTTCTAAAACATAACCACGAGATAATAGGAATTCCATTTCAGACAACAAAAATCCGACCATCTCATTCGATGATCGGATTTTTGCTTACCCCGTACCGGCTTTCACCCATTGGTCAATTTTTGTCCCTTTGAGCGAAAACCCTTGTGGTTTCTGGCGTTTTGCAGGTAAGCGGTATAAACTCAGCGCTTGGAGAACTGAGGTGCGCGGCGGGCGGCCTTCAGACCGTACTTCTTACGCTCACTTGGCAGAAACCCTTGTATTTGCAACGACTTGCGGGTTTGACGAATGAAATTTGTCGTCGATTTTGTCTTTTAAGGTGTGCGTATGGTGCCTGCGGGGGATAGTTATGTGGTAGGATCGGACGGGAAAACCTCATTGATCTGCTTTGCAGACTCTGTCCGTTTTTCTGCGCTCTTGGCCTGTGCGTAGATTTTGAGGGTAACATCGGGATTCTTGTGCCCGGCATAATCCATTACCGTGCGAACATCGACCCCACTATAAATCAGGTTTGTGATATAGGTCTTTCGAAGCATGTGTGTTTTAACCGGGAAGTCAATGATATAGCGTACATTGGGATTGTGGGCAGCAGTCCGGCCTGCTTCCCGATTGACGGAATGAGACTTCTTTCCATGCTGTTTATAGCGGATATATTCGTCCGGTCCAACGCTGCGTCGCTTTATCTTTCGCCACATATTCCGGAACTGAGTCTCACTTAAGGGAAGTCCACTGCTATTACAAATGACGAAATCAGAGGCAACGCTCTTTTTGATTCCTTTCAAATGATTGAAAAGGGGCACTGGAATAGGTATATTACGGTGGCCAGCTGCGGTCTTGGTCACATTGGAAATCTCCGGACGATTGTGGCAAAAGATACATGTACGCGTAACCTCGATCTGCGGAGTGTCCGCATTGAGATCAACGCAGTCCCATTGGAGTGCCAGAGACTCCTCGCGCCGCAGTCCTGCATAAAGCCCCAATTTGACAAACGTTTCCAGAGGATAAATTCCTTTGATCGCGGCAAGTAGCGTGGCAACCTGCGCATCCGTCAAGTATTCCTCCCCTGTATCCTCTTTTTCGCGCCTCACGCGTTTAAAGGTATACTTTGTCGTTGGGTCAACCTGGATCAAATCACAGGTGAGGGCATCGGCAAAAATCTGTTTGATTAGCATAGAAGCCTTGCGATAAACGGACGCGGACTGCGCCTCTGCTACAGCCATAGCCTTCTTTATATCTTCGCCGGTGATGTCGATCAATCGCTTGTCACCAAGCACAGGGATGAAGTGTGTGCGGATGATCTGTTCATAATTGTTATAGGTGTTCCGCTTTAGGTCAGCGGACTTATCCGACAGCCACTCCGTTGCGCGTTCGCTGAAAGTTGGGAATTCCTTAATTTTGCGGCGAAGATGAATCTCGGCCTCCCGCTTTTTTACCTTCTCGTCGCGCTCTGCAATTGTTCTACCATAGACAGTGATATACTTTCCGCGTTCATCGCGAATGCTTTTACAATAGTACTCGATTCCATTTCGAACTACTGTCTTTTCTTTTCTCCGGGGCATCAATTACGCCCCCTCTTTCCGTTGCCACCGCGAAAGCTGGGATGAAAATCCGCTCTGCCGCGATCCACGTTATCAACCCGCTGTTCGATAAATTTCCTCAAGTCCTCCTCGCGATAACGGACGTTTCCCTTACGCCGGTATTGGACAGCAGGAAGTTCCCCCGCTGCACGAAGGCGGTCAAGATTCGAAACTGAGATCCCTAAGTATTTCGCCGAGTCCCGGCGGTCGAGTAAAATGCAATTCATGGTAACTCCTTTTCTAATTGATTTTTCCGAGAAACCATGATAAAATAACCTTGCACTGGTACTTGATGGTTTCTCGCTGTCTTGTATCCTGCACCTCCCGCCGGCAAGCGGGAGGTGCTTTTTTATTGGCCGTGGCCTTTCGTTCAGCCTTCCTGCTTCGTCAGTGACGGCATTTCCACAGGCGTAAATTCCGAAAGAGCCATTCCGTATTTTGCCGTTATTTCAGAGAAATAACGTGAAGACCATCTGCCTTCTCCTTTAAAATAGCACAGGCGACAACAAAAGTCAATATGTAGATATGAAAAAGTAAATCATAATGCTCAAAATATTAATACAATCATTTCCACCGAACGCCTTTCCGCTTATCTTACGTTGACTTTTTTTCGTTCTTGTGGTACTATTAATCAAACAAATTTGGAGGTTTGTATATGGGTGAAGATGCAAAGATGACAAAAGAATTGGAAAAATTTGAAGACTACTATATGCGAACGATGGAAATTACAGGAAGTAGAGATAATTTCCCCAAAGATCCTCAACTGGTAAAAGATGTAATCAATTTATTTTTGCAGCAAAATCCAAGAGTTTCACAGGTAGATATTGCAACCGAGTACGAACTATCTTCCAGCCTATTTTCTCGTTTTCTGAGGACTGACAACGTGAAATCAAAACCAGAATGGAATAGAGTTGCGTATAGACTTGGATTGAATATTGATTTGGCTCGGTATATAAAAGACACGCGGAAGTTGATTGAACTGGTTGGAGATTGGCAGTTAATTTATTATGGTTCACGCCTTACCTGCTTTGTGCGAGATACTTTTGATATAGACGGTGATATAAGAGAGCTTTCAACTTGTACGCCTGTTAGGCCGAATAACAACACCAGCGGCGAAAGGAATTATGAGTGTGTGCCCTATAATCTTGGCACAAAAGACGGTGGTGAATCGTGGAATTTTCAGTACTTCAAAGGGGAAGATGTACTTGCCTCCGACATAATCTTAAATCTATTTGCTAACACATACGCATTAAAGGCACACATTATAATCATTTTGAATTGCGAGCAAGCTTTTGAAGATCTCAAGCAAACTTTTCGCAGAAAGGATTGGCGAAATAGCCTACAATACTATTCTATGACGGTTCTCCGTGTTGACGATGAAATTTCTACCATCCTTGATGAGTATTCTGATGGAGATTTGGGGCTCAAAAAACGGTCTGAGCAAGGAAGTGGCACGAGCACCGTGCCTTCCGCAACTCCGCAGTGACCCCAGCGGCCTAGACAGTCACGCTCAGGCGGGGAAATGTAACTTCGTACCCCCGCACCTGCCTCCTAATCCCAGCGTAGCATAATCGAGTATATTGTCAATACGTTCGGAAGGACAAATTCCAAGGAAATCACTCTCTATCTAAGGGAAGGCTACCTGCTGTTTTCGGCAAGTGGTCTTCCTTCATTTATTCAACCGGTGCGGCCTATTCTCGACAACTGGCTCAATGCTTAACTGGCATCCCTGCTCTGACACATCAAATGCGTATTTACGTTTCGTGAGTCGCGCGGCGTATAGCAATTGCCTTCGCAGTCGCACTCAGCACCTCAGAGCCCCATAGCGTCATGCCGTGGGGGTAGGCGGGGTTCAGGCACACGGGGAGGCCAACGCCCATCACACCCGTGCCTGAGTCATTACAGAGAAAGAGCAGCCATTCCTAGGAATGGCTGCTCTTTTGTTCGTTTTGCGATTGGTATTTCAGGGTGTCTGTGGGGTCGGGAGCCATCTACTTACCAATACTTGGGATACTTGCTGGTGCTTTGCTGATGCTTCGCGTACTCCCACCATGGGACTTGATTCGTGAAGTCAGTCATCTTATCCCAGAACTGGTCGGACAGCGTACCCTTGTTCACATAGACCGTAACGATGTAGGTCTTAGTACTGCCATCCTCCATGGTGGCCGTATAGGTCACGGAGTTGGTGAAGTCCATCGTTACGCCGCTGCCGGGCGTCAGAGACTTGACGCCGTTGGTGGCGATGACGGGGGTCAGCTTCGTCACATCCGTGCCGCGGGGCATGGTGATGGTAATGGTGTTGGTGGTGTTGTTTACCGCGGCGGCCACACCATTGATGGAGAAGGCTGTGATACCCGTGGAGGTCGTCGCGGCTGTCTCCCACTGACAACTGATGGTCACATTACCTTCGGGCATGGTAAAGCGGTTGTTGGTGATCTTCACCGTCTTACCGTTTTCTATCGCCAGCGTGTAGGTCAGAGAGCCTTCCACCATCTGATAACCATCATCGGGCGTTACGGTAACGATGATCTCATCGCCCTCATTGGCGCTGGTGCGGTTGGGGATGATGGTACCGCCCTTGGGGGTGTTCACTGTAATGGTGTACTTACCGGGATTTGGTTCGTAAGCGGGGATCCCGATCTTCAGGGGTGCACTCTCGCCGCTGGCTGCCACGACCACGATGTAGACATCACGGGCATCCCCGGTCAGATTGCTGATGGTGAAGGTCGTCTCACCCGCGCTGGCTGTACCATGGGTGGTAGATTTCTTGATTTCATCCACCGTGGGAGCCGCTGCATCGTGATCCACTACCTTATAGTAGTAGGTGCCTGCCACATTGGAGGTGAACGTCACCGTTGCGGCGGTCTTGCTGCTGCGGGTGGCGGAGCCATCGGACAGTAACGGAGAACCGGAATAGACCAACTTAATCGCATAGTCCTTGGTGGCCGTTCCTGCAATTACCCGGAAAGTAACTTCTTCGCCTACCGGCATCCAGCACACAATGTCACCCTTAGACCAGTCGCCTGCCCAGCTGCCGCCGCCGTCCATCTGCTTTACTGTTACGCCGGTGGGCGTCACGATTTTCAGAAACAGGCCGGACGTGCCTTCGGGGATCAGCTCAACCGTCTCTGCCGACACGGTATCGGGAATGGTGATCGTCCACTTGTCGCCGGACAGAACGCCCGTTGCCAGTTCATTACCGGCCTTACCCTGCAGCAGTGCGACAGATGTGATCGTCGGTGTAATCTCCGACGTGGACTCAAACTCTGCCGTTACCGTGACATTGCTCTTAGGCATCGTGAAAGTACCAACATTGCTGTTAGTCTTATCTTCGGTGACAGCAATGCTCTTCTGCTGTTCGTCCTTCACGATCCAGCTCTTCAGCGTGTAGCCGCTATCGGGAACAGCGGTCAGCGTGACGGTCGTGTTCGGCTGCGCGGTTTGGTTGGAGGATTGGATTTTGCCGCCCGTGCCTGGTTCCGTGAGACGAATGTTGTGGCGGGTATTATCCACGGTTTTTTCTTCAAGAACAAGCCACGTGTAATAATACCCCCAATCGTCGATGGCGAATTCACATTCAATATCGTTTAGCGTGGCTACTCTTTTCCCGCTGGAGGCGCCTTGCTTGAAGACGAACAACTCTTTCATTACATAAGCACTGGAATCCGATAAAGCTACAGTTGCTTTAATCTTGCTTCCTTTTTGGATATTTCCGGAGGATCCCTCTTGTCCAATCCCGTCAATGGATACCGTTAGGCTCGCCAGCGTATCGTTACGAGTGTAAGAATTGCCAGTCTTCAGCATTACCTGATTCCACGAAAAGCCATATTGCTTATCTTTTAACTTGGCTGTAATCTCAATTCCACCCGGATTTCCCGGCATAATCAAGGTTACGCTTTCATCAAATTTTACTGTGTCTGAAAGCAGAGAACCGCTCCCTTCAACACCCTTCTCTACAATTTCCCAACAATCAAAGAGGTAATACTCATCAACATCGGTAATTGAAATAGTTAGTTTCTGGCCTTCTTTCGCAGTGACGATACCCGCGTCTCCATTTATCTTGATAGTCGCTTTACCGTTCGGGACAGTGGTTACAGTAATGGGGAGCGGCTCCAGTTCTGCCGCTTCAAAGACGGCGGTAAAGCTTGCGGGCTTATCTCCTACTACAAATTCCACCATCGCTTTGGTTTTCTGACTTTGGGAAAGGTAGGTAGTGCCATTAGCCTCCTGCCATTCTTTAAACCGATAGCCATCTTGCGCAACCGCCATCATTGCAAGGGTGGTCTGTTCCTGATAATACCCTGCTGTTCCGACCGGTGACAGCTCAACTGTACCCATTGCAGTATCATTGACATCTGCTGTAATTTTGACGTTTGCCGCCTTGTGATAGTTGGCCGTAACAGAAAGATTCCCGTCCATTTTTAGCCCGACATAGCACATTTCATTATTCCCGTCAGCTGCCCGCTTATTTCCAAGCAATGAGTTTTCTGGAATCGACGAAATATCTACATTATCCAGCAGATAGGTGTCGTTTTGGAACGTGTGCTGTGTCTTGAGCCGTATTAGAAGTTTTGTGCCTGCTGCAACGCCGGATTGCATTTCATCACTTGAGCCAAGCCACTGCCTCTTTGTAGGATTCTCAATCGCTTCATTAAAAGTGACTTCATCAGCAAATGAATAAATCCAGTAGGGCATGTCCGAAAAGCCTCCAGAGAGCATCCAATGCTCGACTCCCGACAGATCCTGCCCATCGCACATCCACTTGAATGACAAATATGTCTTTTCGTCTGAGGGTTTGGCAAAGGTGGCGGTGAGAGAGAACGTGCCGGCAGTTGTCGTCAGGGTAGTGGCGGTCTGAGATTTGTCCGCAAGAGTGGCGCTGGTCGTCCAGCCCTGGAACGTGTAGCCTTCGCCTGCGGCGACTGCCTCGATGCTCACCGTTTCATCGGTCATGAATTTCAGGGTGCTGCCGGAATTGCAGACGCTGCCGTTTACTTTCACCGTTCCGTTCACTGCATTCACGGTCACCTTGCTGGGATAATTGATGACGATTTTGCCATTCTTTACCTTGTTGTTTGTGTCAGTGATGGTGAAAGGCAATTCCTCCCACGCATATCCATCCGCATAGGTTACGGTCTTGTTTTTTATTACTTTACCAGCATCTGAGACTTTAGCTGCGTCCTTAAATTCCACCTTTGCGGAGGAATTAAAGCCAGCCTCAGCATTTCCGATCTGGAAGAACAGCTTGGGCGCATTTGCCTCACGAGGATCCTCGGTAGGAGTCAACGTAATAACAAGGTCTTCCTTTGCATTGTTGTTCCAACCGGTGATTTTCACATCGTCAACAACATAGATTTTCTTGGTTCCATCCTTTAATTGCGCTGTGGCATTTTTGCTGCTGTCATTTTCATTCCACACGAAGCTGCCCGCGTCCGTACTGAACTCCGCACTGATTTTCAGGTCAGTTTCTCCGAGCGTCAATTTGGCTGTATTGCCCAGCGGCTTCAGCGTATAATCTGTTGTATCAGCCCCGGTGCTGTCTTTGATGATCCAATGCAGCAAGCCATAGCCGCTCGCGCCCTCCGCCTTCAGCTCGACCACACTGCCTGCCGTCAAAGTTGTCAGGGCATCTGTGCGGCTGATGCTGCCGTTTTCAGGCTGCTCCAACGTCACCGTTACAGTCTTGGCAAAGGTGGCGGTGAGGGAGACACTTTCCGATGTAGAGCCAATGGTCAATTGAGTTTTTGCGCTGCTGGAATCAGAGACCGTTCCTCCGGTTGCTCTCCATCCCTTAAACGCATAGCCGTTATTCGGAACAGCTTCAAGCTGAATTGCTGCGGTCGATTCCGTTTCCCTAACAGAGTGGGTACCGCCGTTATTCACAGAGGTACCACCGCTTTTGACCTTGCCGTTCTCAGCGGTAACAGATATCTGTACCGCACCTTCCGCTGCACTTTGTGCGACTGAAACAGGAATCAGAATACAAAGCGACAGCACAAGAGCCAGTAGGGGAACGATTCTTTTTTTCATTGTATTCCCACCTTTATAAAGTAATATGATTTATATTCTCCGACATTAATCTGTACTGCCTCATGAGAATCTGTGAGTGCTGCGGCTGATTTGATGATCGGTTACAGTATTATCGCCTGCCACATCATCCCATAGTTGCTGAGAGATGCTGCGCTGATATACCACGCTGACAATATAACTGCGGCTTTCTTCTCCGTTTGTCACGACATAGGTGATCGGCGTGGAGAGATTGACGACTTCTCCCGAAACAGGATTCACAATAGCTCCGGAGGGAACTGTTACTGTTGGGGAGACGTGTGTTACATCTGTTCCGTTAGGAAGTCTGATCGTAATCGTACCCGTCGCCTCATCTATCTCGCCTTCGACACCCATCAAAACAAATTTCTCAATTCGTGCGGAACCAGAGGGGGACGGCGTTTCCCCAGATGCAGAGATGGGGTTTCCGGAAAGGTTGGTCACTCGCACGGTGTAGGTGCGGCTTTCGATGTTTCGACCTGCCACCGTGTAAATGACCGGCACAGAGAAGTCCTGCGCAATTCCGTTTGCTGGATTGCAGACCGTAGTGCTGGCTCCCAGAGTAATATCCGGTACAATTCTCGTCGTGGCCAAGTTACTATCATCCACATTGGTCACGGCGATGGTTCCCTCGGTATGGTCGATTTCTCCTCGATACGTCGTGCCGTTGATTACCAGCGCAAACTCTTCGATTGTGGCACGTGTCCGCGCCTGTACCTTGATTCTGTATATGGCGCTGTTTCTGCCGGTGCCGGAGGTAACTGTGAAGGGTTTCCAATCTGACAAATCAAGAATTTGGGAGCTGTCCAGCACTGGACTTGCCGATGCACCAAAAGAGATGTTTGCCGCAATACGCAATCTCGTAACATCAATGCCGCTATTGACTGTTAGAAGAATGTCTGCTCCAGTTTCTGTTGAGGTGACTGTTTTGCTCAAGATATCTAAGCTGCGTTCGTTGGCATCCATCAGGGTGATTGAAGATACATCCAGCCTCGCACCAGATGGGTCCACCTCTCCCAGTGTTACGGTAACATAGTACGTCTTTCGTGTTGTGCCATCCTCGGCCAGCACGGTAAAGGGTTGCGCGATACCTTCGATAAATGTTATAGGGAGATCCGGCGCCTCCAAAGTTGCTCCTTCTGACAGCGTGAGGTCGGGTGTTATATTCTGGAGGGGCATTCCTTTCGGCAGAGTAACAGAAATCGTGTTTTTACTACCTGTTGTCTCAATGATTCCGCTTTGCCCATCAATAGAGAATGACAGGATATCTGCATCCGTTGAGAATGCCGTAGAAAAATCGTAACGATGATAGTAAAGGTAATACGGATGCCCAGCTCCCCCGTTGTTCAAAAAGCCAAGATACCACTGAAGCGCATAGCAGGATTGATATGTTGCCATCTGATCGGTTGTTCCGTCCTGGGTATGCTTGAAGCCATCCGATGTGGAGAACATCTCCATCCATCTCGTGAGAATCGTTGTTTCGCCGTTACCGAAGCGCGGATCCGAATACGGATCTACCCCACAGGAAGCTAACGCACAAATAACCTGCGCAGCCGCTTCACTGTTCACTGTTGCCCATGAGTAGAATGTGTAGTCTTTGCGCATTTCTTTGATAATAACTTCAATACCTTCATCTAATTTGGCGCGAACTCTTTCTCCATACACAGGATCATCTTGATAAGGCGCAATGGCATACATAATCATGCCAACCATATCAACGCCCCAATTATCAGACAGATATTTGTGGCTTAAGAGCGATTCAAGAATGAACTCTCGGCTTTTATCAATGTTTTGGGGAACGGAATAGTTTCCCATATCCAAAGCACAAAGGCCAAAACTGAATCCATTTATTCCTCCGGAAGGCGTCTTATAAATGTTTTCGACAAGATTATCAATTTCATTTTGATTTTTATCCCTAAATGGTTTGCCATCGTTATACTGGGCGAGATTGGAGCAGTCGTAGCCCCTTGATGTTAGCAGCATCACTAAGCGGGCGATGTCAGTCATAGTGCCGGTTGGGCCGACATTCAAATCCTTTATTTCTTTGGCGAGATCAAATCCATCATTTGAGTTCGGGCCTTCACTTTGCAGCTTGTTGTCATATATTCCGAGCTGCATCCACTCCCAATCATCTTCAGCAGTCCTGCGATATCCTCTGATAATAGAATTCAACTTGTCTTGATATGCAGATTTGTCGGGATTTTCCTGCTGCTGCGAGGATAGTGTAACTAACACCACATACTTTTTCTTAACACCATTCTGCGCAGTGACGGTATATGTGACGGGAGAACTGAAATCTTGTAAAGTCCCACTTGCAGGCTCAACTACAGCAAATTCTGGCACTGTAATTTGCGGAGAGAATCGCACAGAAGATCCTGCGGGCAATTCCAACGAAACCGTTCTTGCTTCGTGATCAATAACGCCGACTAAGGTTCCGTAATTGAAGGATTCGATTTTGTTTCCTGTGGCTGGTGCTACTTTTTTTACAACAACGGTGTACTCCTTATAATTAGTTCCGTTTTCCGCCGTTACGCGATATAGAATCGGAGTTTTCTCTGAATTTTCAAAATCCTCACCCTGTGGTGTGGAGATAGTTGCATCATATGAACAGGTAATACTCCTTTTAAGTCCTGCCCATTCTGTGGCATAGGGGATTGTTACAATAATACTTTTACCATCGTCGCCCCACTGGACTTTTTCACCATCAATACCAACAGAAAAAGATAGCAAATCACAGCTTTCGGAGTTTCCCCGTGTAATGTTCAGAATATAATCTTTGGTATAGTATAATTTGGATTGATCGGCACTGTCCTTGGCATGAGGACGCAGGTCTTCAACCAGTCGTAACTTTTTGGCGTTAGAAAGATTTATCTTTCCGCTTTCATCAGTCGCCAGCGGATTACCATCCCTGTCAAGAAACTCATAGCCAGTTCCCGAACAGGTAATCTGTGGTGCCTGCTGCCATGACCAATCTTTCGATAAGTGGAGGGAAATAGTATTGCCAGTTATATCAGCAAACCGATCACCAATTTGGAAAGATGAAATCGAAAATGATGGATCGCCGACTGAAAGTTGGAGAATATATTTCCTTTGAACAATGCCATTTTCCGACGAGTTGTAAATGGTATTAGTCGCCGGATCCTTAGCACTCAGACGAAGGAGTATCGCTGTATCTTTTTGCCATTTTCCGCTTGTAGAGAGTTGATAATATCCATCTACAGTAACATGTAAAGAGGATGATGCCTTTTCCCAATCAACTTCATTGGGAAGGCTAATTGTGTATTCCAACTCGGAAATGGCCTGAGCTTCACTTCCAAGCACCTGCAGAGAACGTAGACGCGGGGCTTTAATAGTTGTTTTACAGTAATCTATATAATAGCCCAAAACCTCTGTATAGCAGGCGACGGCCTGTTGAGGCGAGAGCAAGTTTCTCTTCTGCGCAATAGACTGAAGACTTTCGACCGATGGGGGATTGCTAATGTCATAGTCAGTGTATCCTGCGATGATAGGAGAGATATCCGTGCAGATTTTCTGTAAGCATCGAGAACTGTCTACAAAAAAACCACCTTCTGCTCCTTTTTCCACCGCATTAAGTTGATTATAGAGGATAGATACATCTTCTAGTGAGTTCAAATAGCACTGTGCAGCTTCGGAGAAATCCGCCTGAGAGTAGTCTCTAACTTCCGGTATAGCAACGATGAAGATGTCGCATACCCGTCCGTCATTTGATGTCCACGGTATTCGTACCGGCCTGTAGTAATTTGCGCTATCAAGGTGCATCGTAGGTGCTGCCCCATACTTTTCAGTTAGCGAAAGGGTTAAAGCGTAGTCACTCTCATTTGCATTATCGGCATCCAATTCAGGAATTTGGAGAACATAAAAAACTTTGGCCTCCAAGTCACTCGAGTAAACAGCCAAATCTCCTGCGTTTGGGTACTCGCTTGCCGTAATATCAAGCCATGTGTAAGCATTCTTTGGAAATGAAGACGTTGACGATGGATCGTAATCTGCTGGCCAATACTGCACTCCAAAAGAGATAGCATAGGTAGTTGTCGGTTGTACAAGACCAAAGAGCAAGGCAACAACTATCAACCATCTGCTAAACTTTGATTTGTAGTTCATGTTTTTCTCCCAATCCGTTTCTTAAAGTTACACAGTACAGGCGGTGCCCAGCACAGAAGCGGCTGGACACCGCCTGTACATTCTTCTATGCTAACTTCAAGATATTTCTGTGCGCACTAAGACTTACTTACATCATGGGATAATTAAGATCGTAGCCCAAATCGCAGGTGTACGACCAATTTACCACATCATTGGGCATCAGTTTGAATGAGCCTGCGCTAATCATGGGATACATGGTTGTATCTCCACGGGTAACACTATACATCCAACCACCGGCACCGCTGGTATACCCATAGTAAGTATATGTTGCGGTACTATCCATGTCCAATCCTTCAACCGAGGAGATGTAACTGGTGGAACCCCCAATTGTCAGACCCCTTTCCGAGCCAAAGGTGAACAGGATATCAGCAGCGGTTTTGCCCGCGCCAATATTTGAATAAGTAGCGGATTTGTAAACACCATCGGGGAACTTTGCGTCAAGGGCAGCTACAGCAGCTGTCGCAGTATTGATCTGAGCTTGGGTTGCAGGGTTCAGATAGGAGCAGTGTCTCCCATAGATTCCGGTATAAGAGGCTCCGGCAGAAAGATTGGAAAAGCGGTGTGCGTTGCTGTAATCCAGCGTAACTGACGCATGGAAAGTTGCCGGATATGCCGCAACATAATATGTGCGAGTTCCACCGCTATAGATAACTTCAACAGTGGCGCAAGTCCCGGAAACGTTGATGTATCCGTCGTACGAGTTGTTGCTTGTGGGAACTGTAGTTCCGTTAATCTTTAGTCCGGTTCCTGTAAAGTTAATAATAACCGGAAGATGTGCAAAATTCGAGGAGCTGGAGAGTTGCGCATAACTGGTATATGCCGTAAGATCCTCTCCTGTTTCTGCATCAAAATACGCGTAAGATTCGTTGGTAAATGTGACACTACCGCTGGTAATGGTCATATCTCCATCCGAATTGGTTGTTGCAAAAGCAGGTACACTCAGGCTAAAGGCCAAGACCAAGGCCAAAAGCAACGCGGAAGCTTTCTTAGTAAAACTCATGTTTCCTCCTTTTTGAAAGGTTGGATGCCGTTAGCTTTTCAGACTACCACCATCCAATAAAAGATTGTTGTTCATTTGCAGACCATAGCGGATAATTGCTGACTCAGACACGCATAGGCATCGCCTCCCACCTCTAAATAACTCTGAATCTGCTCAAAAACTTTCAGGAGCAGCTTGCAGATGCCGTGTAGATTCGGACCTCTCCTTCGTGTGACACGCCTATTTCGTGCGTTCTTCCGTTGGAAAAATCAAATAGAATCATAGTCGGGGATGTTGCCGCTACAAAATCTCCATCTACAGTTAAGCAGTCTCCATTAAAATTAACCAAGATGGGAATCCTTGTTAAATCCATATCCGGCGAAAATGTGCCTGCCGCATAATAGCTGGCCTCCATTTCACCGGTGTTGTTGTCCAAAAGAGAAACTTCTTCGAGCGAAAAGTATATATCGTAGTATTGCATGGAGAGAGCCCATGGCTGTGTAATGTCGTCTACCATTTCAGACCGCACCGCTGTAGTCTTAGTAGAGCCATCCCCGCGACACCCCGACAAAGTCAGCAACACGCAAAGCACAACTAACATCATATAGCATATCTTTTTCATAAAAGCTACCTCCTCACTCAGAGCGGATGGCCTCGTTGGGGCTGATCAGCGTCGCCTTTCGTGCGGGGATCCAAGCGGCGGCAATGGCCACGCAACCGGAAAACACCACGCCGCAGACCGCCAGCCACCAGGGCAGCACGCACCGCAGCTCACGGGACGCGAAGATCGCCGGTATCAGCCACTTGGCGATAAAGCTCAGCACCAAGCCCGCCGCGCCGCCTATCACGCCTACGATCAGTGCCTCCGAGAGAAACATCTTGAAGATGTCGCTGCGAACGGTGCCCAGCACCTTCAGCACGCCGATCTCCCGCGTCCGCTCCGTAATGGACATCATCATGGTGTTTGCCACGCAGATGGCGGAGATCAGCACGGCGATGCCGCCCAGCGCGCCCAGCATTCCCTGGATCTGCCGGGACTGTGTCCGCACCGTCTCCAGCATATCGTTGAGGGAATAGGTGTTCAGCCCCGTGTCACGGATCAGCTTGACGATCCGCTGCACGTCGTTGACGTTCTTCACCTTCACCCAAACGAGATCATAGGTAGGGCCGTTGGCCTTTTCCTCCGCCGTCTTGGTCTGGGTGGTGGCACCCATGTAATTAGCGTTGGCCTGCGTCATCTCCTGCAAGCGGTCATAGGACATGAACGCGGCGGTGGCGAAGTTGTTATTCAGGGTGGAGCAGATGCCTGTCACCCGCAGGGTATACAGGTTGCTGGAGGGCAGTGCCCGTCCGTCGGCATCGGCCTTCGGCTCGCCGGTCAGGCTGGAGGAATCGAAGGTCATGCGGACAGGCACCTCCAGCAGATCGATGAAGGCGTTGCCGTTCTCATCTACCGCCAGCTCCCAGTCCTTCGCTTTGTTGGCAAGTCCGGCGGCCACATCGTCGGTAAACAGTACCTCCGGATGCAGGCGCGTGCCGTCCCCGGCCATAACGCCCCGCTCCGGCGTCAGCATGAAGTTTTCCGCCGTGGTCATGTCGATGCCGTAGACGCGCACCATGTTGACATAGTTGCCGGACACGATGTAGGCGGACTGCTGATAGACCGGCGTCACCGCCTCCACACCGTCGATGCCCCGGAACGCCTCCAGTGCCTTGTCGTTCAGCAGTGCCTTGCGTCCGTAGTCGCCGGTGGCCGGCGTCACATCGATCTTTGTCAGGCTGCCCAGCGCCTCGATGCTCTCGCGGTACGCCTGCTCATAGCCCAGACCTACGGAGATCAGCACCACGATACACATGACGCCCACCGCCATGGAGAGGGCTGTCAGTGCCGTGCGGGTCTTTCGCCGGAACAGGTTGGTGCAGCCGTAGCGAAACAGGTCTTTTGGCTTCATACATTCCCGTCCTTATTGCTTCCATCGTGGGTCAGCGGCTTCTCTCCGATGTCCGGTGCGCCGCCGTCTGCGTCAAAGTCGTCGTCAAAATCGTCCAAGGCAGCGGTGTTTTCGGCACCGGGCCCGATATCGCCCCGCTTATAGCGGATGATGACATAGACCACAATGCCGATCAGGATAAGCGCAAGGATCAATATCAGCAGCCATAGCCACCAGCGGCTGTCTGTGCCGTCTTTATTTGCGTTGACGCTGTTGGCATCTGTATCCGCAGAGCTTTCCGCCACGCTCAGGGGCACGGAGATGTCCTGAGAATACGTCTCGCCGTTGGCGTCCTCATACTGGAGGATCATCTTTCCCACAAACGCGCCGATCTTGGAGAAGCCCACCGTTACATCGGCACTGGTGGAGCCGCCTGCCAGCAGGTCTCCCACATAACAGGGGGTGGAGGCGGTCATGCCGTCCGTGGCCAACACCCGGATATTCATAGCCTTGGCGCGGCCCATGTTGGTCAGCGGCACGGAGATGGTAACTTCCTTATCCTTACTGGGTGTGCCGTAGACCTCCGGCGTACCGGCCAGAACATCCATCTTCTGGCTGACTGGCAGCATGATGTTCTGCGCCGCCTTACCGGCCACCGCCTCGGTGGTCTCATAGGTCAGGCTGATGCCCAGCATGGCGGGGCCAACCTCCGCGTCCTGCTTGGCCATGATCTTGTATTTCAGGATCGTCGTACCGCCCGGCTTGATGGAATCGGCATAGGCGGTATCCGTGCCGCCCACGCACAGCGTCAGGCCGGGAGAATTGGTGAATACCAGGCTGGAGATGATCTTCTTGGCCGTGTCATATTTGGAGTTGTTGATCAGGGTCAGGCGCAGCTCCGTCTCCTCGCCTGCCATCAGGCCGGATACCTCGGTATCGTCCACATACAGCTTATAGCTCTGCACCATCACCGACATGGCGGAGGCGTCATAGCCATCGATCACGGTAAACTGCGTGGAGAAGGAGCCCTCCGCAGGGGCGCTGTTCTCGAAATAGTTGGCCTTGAATTTAATGGACTTGTTGCCGGAGGTGGCAAAGGGCGACACCGTGAAGGTGTAGTCCAGATACTTCACCTCGCCGCTGGCCCAGTAGTCGAAATATTTGCCTAAATTGGTGGAATCGATCACGAAGGGGAACTCGTCCAGCGCGGCAGACACCACGGGATAAACCGTCACGCTGGTCAGGGTGCCGCCCACATTGATCACGGGGATCCGCATGGAGATAGTCTGATTGGGTGTGCCGGTAGGCACGGTATAGGAGCCGCCCGCATTGGTACCCGCCACCTGAAGGCTGCCGAAGGAGGTGGTAACGCCGGACATATTGCCGTTGTCGGTAACGGTCACATAGGCACTGACCTTGAAGGTCACGTCCTCGGTGATGGTGGTGCCGTTCACGGCGTCCTCCCGCCACACAGTGGCGTTGATCTTAAAGGGCACAGCGTAGCGTCCCTTACTGGCAAACTCGCTGACCTTGAACTCGAACCACACCTCCGCCGTGGAGTTGTAGGACATATCCTTTAAGTGCTGCACATCGCTGGCGTAGATCAGCTCAAAGGGCCAGTTGGACACGCTGGCGTCGGTAGGCACATCGGGATAGATGTTGATGTTGCGCAGCATGTATTTCTCGCTGGGCAGATACTCCTTGTTCACCGCCAGCGGCAGCACGATCTTCACCACCTGACCGGGAACGCCTTTGGGGGACTGTGCGCCGGTATCCATCAGGATCAGGGCGTTGGCGTCGCTGGGTATGACCTTGATATCCGTGTTGGGCTTTTCGTCCGTTACCGAGACCCCGCTGATGCCGGCGTCCTCTCCGTTTTCATAAGACGTGTAAGCCTCAAGGGTGCTGTCACTTATCACATCCTCTGTGACTTCTTCCGCCATAGCGACGGCGGGCAGCAGGGATACTGTCATCCATACGCAGATCAACAGGGCCAGTGCCCGTTTTACCGCTTCTCTTTTCACTGTGCGTTCTCCTCTCCGGTGTGGTGATTTTCTGTCTCTATCTTTCCGTCACTGAAATAGACGGTATGATCTGTGTAACACTGCATCTGCGGGTCATGGGAGCTGAGGATGAAGGTGGTGTTCCGCTCCCGGAAGATCTCACACAGCAGCTCCATGACCTCCTGGCCGGTACGGCTGTCCAGGTTTCCGGTAGGCTCGTCCGCCAGCACGATGGAGGGCTCCGTAATAATGGCACGGGCGATGCTGACGCGCTGCTGCTGACCGCCTGACAGCTCCGCAGGCCGGTGATCTACGTGTCCGCGCAGTCCCACGCGGCTCAGGGCCTGCCACGCCAGCCAGTTCCGTTCATCCTCCGGCACGCCCCGGATGGCCAGTGGCAGCGCCACATTCTCCAGTGCCGTGTATTGGGGCAGGTTGTTGTAGCTTTGGAACACAAA
>OGOZ01000136.1_pt1 | contig 49582 bp, 40 predicted proteins | sample 1552801 | NCBI WGS metagenome assembly OGOZ01 (sample SAMEA2580196, study PRJEB22360) | human gut metagenome | biome: human gut; feature: human-associated habitat; material: faeces | place: Denmark | collected 2008/2010 | reverse complement strand
ACGCAAAGGCGGCGGCGCACCTTATGAACCGTATTAAAATGGGATACTTTCCTACGGACTTAGAACACATAAGGTTAATTAAGCAGGCGGTTAATTTCCCGAAAACGCAGGTAAATATTTTAGACCCCTGCTGCGGAGAGGGACTGGCGCTTAAAGCCTTTGCGGAAAACGAGAACGCAGATACCTACGGAATAGAGCTTGACGAAAGCAGAGGACACGCGGCACAGAAAAATCTCGACCGCGTGGGTCTCGGCAGCTTTTTCGGCTCGTCTGTTCCGCCCGGCAGATTTCACGCGCTGCTTTTAAATCCCCCATACCTTTCCTGCCCCGGAAACGGCGGCAGCAAAAGAATGGAACGCGCTTTTCTTGCAGACACTCTACCGCTTTTAATGAAAGGCGGACTGCTTATATACATAATCCCCTACCACAGGGCTAACGAATCGGTATGCCGTATACTTTCGTCTTACTACAAAAATCTTTCGGTATACAGATTCCGTGACAGCGAGTTTAAAAAGTATAAGCAGATAGTGTTTTTCGGCGTTCGCACCGAAAGGCGCACGGCGGACAAGACCGCCGCAAGGATAGAGCAGCTTTGCCTGCAGCCGGATAAGATTCCCCTTATAGATACCATACCCGCGGGACTGTATTCACTTCCCGAAAAGGAAACGGAAATTTCCCATTTCAGAGGCTCTGTTTTCGATGTTGAAGCATTAGCCGAACAGCTTAAAAGCTCGGATAGCTTAGATATTCTTTTTGAAAGCTCACGGCTTGAAAACAGAACCCGCAATCCGCTTTTACCCCTTAATCTTTCGCAAATAGGTTTAGTGGGCGCGAGCGGACTTATGAACGGGCTTGTGGACTGCGAACACCCGCACGTTATAAAGGGCAGAATCGTAAGGGAGAAAAAGCAGAAAAACATACCGACCGACAGAGAGGGCGTAACCCAAATAAGCGAGGTTGAAAGCAACAAAATTATCTTTAATATCTTAACTCAGGATAAATACATCACCATAGGTTAAAGGAGACAGAAGGAAATGGAAGATAAAAGCATATTGGAGGAGCTGTGCGATATGGTTTTTGAAAACGCCCAGCCCCAAACGGAAAGCTACAAACAAAAGCGTTCAAATGCGGCTGAGGCGGGGGAAAGACTTCATAAAACCCTTACGGACGAACAAAAGCAGCTGCTTGAAGAACGCGACGACGCATTAGGCAGGTGCGCTTCGGAAGAACGACTTTTAATGTTTAAGCTGACCCTCAGACTGGCATTCGCATTATTAAAAGAGATGGGAGAAACAAAATGAAGTTCACAGTAAACCGTCCGGCATTTTGCGAGGCGTTAAAGACCGTAATGAATGTTGGGAAAAGCAGCCTGCTCACAAGAATTTCGGGCATATATCTTTACGCCGACGCTTCAAAGAGAATATTGGAGCTTATAGGCACCGACGTTATAACCTCGGTTGTAAAGCGCATACGCGATGCGGATATATCCATGAGCGGCGAGATCTTACTGCCGCCCATAGTGCTTGAAATTCTTAGAAAAACAAAGGAAGAAAGCGTAACAATTGAAACGGATGAAAACGGCGCTTTAGGCCTTAGCTTCGGCTCTGCACGGTATTTACTTGTAACAAGGCCGGTAAATGAATTCCCGAAATCCGAGCTTGTTTTCCCTACGGCGTATGTTTCCGTATCCGGGCTTTTGCCCCTTTTAAAGCACGCGGCGTTTGCCGCCGAGACAAAGGGAGATAAAAGAGAGCTGCAAGGCGTAACACTACGGCTTACTCCCGGTATCAGCACGGCGGAGGCGATGAACCAAAAGCGAATGGCGTCGGCTGTAAACCGAAACGCGGCGGATGGGGAAACAGAGATGAAGCTGCATATAAGCGCGGTAAATATTCTGTTTTCCCTGCTTTCGGCAGATAAGACGGTATACGCCGGAACCGCCGACCAAAGAGCCGTGTTTGTCTGCGGAGATACGGTATTTTCCACCGTTATGATGAACAGGACAGGACCGGATATGAGCAGCTTTGTAAAAAGGCTTGTACCCGAATACTGCGCCGTGGCAGGCGCAAAGGAGCTTTTGAACGCCATACAGATCGCGGCGGTGTGTCAACTGCCCGGTGATGATAGGTGCGTGAATATCTGCTTTACGCCTATGGGAATAAGGCTTTCCTGCGCTGCGTATAAGCGGTCAAGCTCCTCGTTTGTCGCTACCCTATGCGATAGCCCCACGCCGGACGCAGGCTTTAACTATGACCCGCGGATAATAGAGGATTTTTTATCCCTTACAACGGGTAATGTTTCGGTAAAGTTAGATAGAAAGGGCTTTATGCTGCTTGAAAGCGCTGACGGTGTATATCTTGTAACGCCGAGAAATGCCGTCAGCATAGTAAAGCCGAAAGCAAAGCCCGAAAAGACGGAAAAAGCCGAAAAGAAACCCACGAAGAAGACTAAAAAAGCCGCATAAGGAGAAGTGCAAAAATGGGAAACGAAAAAATATTAAAAGTTATGGCAGAGGTAAACGGCGAGGTCTGCGAGCGTGAGGAGCTTATACACGGTATAGCGCTGGCGCTATTAACGCGTAAAAACCTGTTTGTTCTCGGTGATGTGGGGCAGGCAAAGTCCTACGCTATAGACCGCTTTTGCAAAAGGATAACAGGTGCAAAGCAGTTTTCAACCCTTATGAACAAGCAGACAGATACCGAGCAGTTATTCGGTCGTTTAGATCTTGCAAGCCTTATACCGGGGCACTTGCCGTCAAGCGTCATTGACAGCGACCCGACATATTCGGATATGCGAAACGAGCTTGAGGCGGCGCTTGAAAAATTCCGAAATGACCCCGGAAACACAACATATTCGGAAGAAGTAAAAAAGGCGCAATCCGCACTTGAAACCTACGAAAAGGGCTTGGCTTTGAGTCGAACCCCGCGACCGGAATACATAACCGCGGGTAAGATACCGGACAGTAATATTGTTGTGTTAGACGAGCTGTTTAAATCTAACGAGGGAATACTCAACAGCCTTTTAAAAGCCCTTAACGAGCGTGTTTACACCAACGAGGGAAAAGAGGTTAAAATTCCGGTTATCAGCTTCTTCTCCGCGTCTAACGAAATTCCCAACTTCAACAATCCCGAGGAAAAGATTTTAAAGGCGCTGTACGACCGTTTCGATTTAAAAATCCGGACCGAATATGTACGTGACAAAGCTAACCGTATGGAAATGCTCAGAAAAAAGCAGAACGGCGGAGAGAATACCGTCAATGCAACCGTAAGCCTTTCGGAGCTTGAGAAAATGCAGAAAGAGGTTAAAAGCATAAGAATATCCGACAGCATTAACGAGCTTATGGACGCTGTGCTTTTGGAACTCAGGAAAAAGGGTATAGAGGTATCCGACCGAACATTTTTCGGCTTTGGGGATATTGTTCGAGCTGAGGCCTTTTTAGGCGGCAGAGATGAGGTTGTTCCTAAAGATTTGCTTGTATTAAAGAATTATCTTTGGAATAAGCCGGAGGAAATATCTGTCGTGGCGGATATTCTTAAAAGGATATGCGAAAACCCTATAGGCGATCGCATAAACGAGCTTACCGCAAAGGCATTTTCGGTGCGGGATGAATTTAATAATTCGGACAATAAAAACAGGGCGCTGATGAGCGTTAAAACCGAACTCTTAAAGCTATATAACGAGGCTTTGAACATAAAAAAGGACTTCGACGAAACCGACGCGGCAGTATCCGGTGTGGACAGCTTTATAGGCACGCTTGAGGATATAAGCCGCGCGGCATATGCCGAGACTTCCTTTACCTATGTTTCCTTGCCGGAGCTTAAAGAGTACACAGATCTACAAAACTGAAAAAGGAGAAAAAATTTATGTTAAACTCGGTAATTATGACAGGCAGAATGGTAGCAGACCCGGAGCTTAGAACCACGCAAAGCGATATCAAGGTGACCTCGTTCCGTATAGCGGTCACGCGCAACTACAAGGTGAACGACGAATATCCGTCGGACTTTTTCACCGTGGTTGCCTGGCGCAATACGGCGGAGTTTGCGGCAAAGCATTTTAAAAAGGGCGACAGCTTAACCGTTCAGGGCAGAGCGGAGGTGCGCAAATACACCGATAAAGACGGCAATAACCGTGAAACGGTGGAGATAATTGCGGACAGCGTGTATTTCGGAGAGAAAAAGCGGGATACAAGCGAACAGAATACCGCGCCTGTGCCGGACGATTTTGAGCCGATTGAGGATGAATTTCCGGATTTCCCGGGCTGAAGGTTGATCCTGTAACGCAAAAGTAAACAGAGTGCTGTCGGACGGAGTACCGTCCGACAGCCGGAAAGGAAAAGAAATGAGAGATCCATTTAAAGACAGCGGCAGCGCCGACGATTGGTTTAATAACCTGTGGACGGCGGACGTGGATATGAGCACTGCTATGTACGGAAATACCGGGACGGATATGCTGTATAAAAGCCTTATTCCTAAATCTCCGGAGCTTACGGATGTTATTGACCGTGCAGACAAACGCTTCGGTCTGGGCAATGCGCTTAAATCCTTATTTGCTCTTTTGTATATGAAAGAGCCGGAAAAAAATAATGACGGCGGAATTTTAGAACAGCCTGTTACCGACGGTGTAATTAGGGATGAAAAATATTCACAGTTAAAAGCGTTATGCGAGGATAAAAGGCTGCCGACATTCAGCGCCGTATGCTCCTTTGCCGAAAGCATTGAAGGCGTAACGGATAATGCCGAGGTGCAAAAGGCGGCGGAGATTGCCGACATAATATCTACTCTCGGTAAACAGGCGGAAAATCTTGCGGAACGCATAAAAGGCGAAACAAAACCGGATAAACGGCTGCTTTTAATAAACCGACTTTTTAAGAAGCAAAAGCAGATAAAGGATCTGAACGAAAAGCTCCGTGAACAGCGTATAAAAATCTCTGCCGAAATAGCAGACAATATTTCCGCTGCGGCTAAAAAAGCGTTTGACGCCGCAAGTCAGACGGCGGCGGTGCTGCGGGCTTTCGGTAACGATGACGCCGCAGGCGGCAATACCGAAACAGACGGTGCGCTGCTCGACAGGGTGCGCAATAACGATACCCTTAAAAAGATTTCGGTAATGCTCGGCAAATACCGTGAGATAATCGCAGATAAACGCAAAAACAGCTTTTCTTACGGGTTAGGTGAGAAATACGATATAACCTACGGCAACGATATTTCAAACTGTTTATCTTCGGAATTGGCTTTGCTCGGCGCTCCCGAAACCGAAATACTGTTTTTTAAGCGGTATTACGAAAAGTATTTGCAGCAGTACCGCAGGCGCGAGCCGTCCGTTAAGGGCGACGGGGATATTATAGTCCTTGCCGACGAAAGCTCCAGTACACGGGAAATTGCTCCCTGGGTAAAGGCTTTTGCGCTGGCGCTTATGGATATTGCCCTGCACGGGAACAAGAAATTTGCGCTTGTTCACTTTGCAAACAGCAGAAATGTAAAGACCGATGTGTTTGAAAGCGGAAAATATACGACTGACGATGTATTAGCCGCGGCAGAGCATTTCTTCGGCGGCGGAACGGATTTTGAAACTCCGTTAAACGAGGCTTTGGGGCTTTTGACAAACGGCTTTGAAAGTGCGGATGTTGTAATTATAACCGACGGCGAATGCGAGGTGAGCGATGAGTTTGCAAAGCGTTTTACCGAGGCAAGGCTTAAAAACCGCCTGACCGTCACCGGAATACTTTTGAGTGCCGATGATGATTGCGGTAAAAGCCTGCTCCCGTTCTGCGATAAGATCTACCGATTGGGAGATATGTCCGCCGATGAAATAGCGCTTGAGGTTATAGGAAAGAAAGTGTGAAAATGAAAACAAATGTTAAAAGCAATATGATTTACAGCCCGCAGAATTATCTTGAGGCTTTGACCGGGAAGTGTTACATCGTTCACGGCAGAGAGCCTGTTTTAAAGCAGGTATGCAGAATATTAAAGGAAAACAATCTGCCTGCAAAGAGCTATCCGTTAAAGGATACTGTAAGGGCTGTCCGCGTCAGATATCCGATAGTGCTTGTAGACTGCTCTGAATTTACGGAGGATATGAGGCTTGTACCTCAATACCGCTGGTTCAGAGTGCCGGATAATTTTGAGGAGTGTGGTTGAGATGAAAAAGTACATACCCATAGTCCCTACCGAAAGCGAAAATAACCTTTGCCTTGAGGTCCTTTATTCCAAAGGCGGACACAATTGGTTTAACGGCGACAACGAACGCCGTGGATATTATCTTCACTGCACGCCCACGCTGCTTAAAACCGATCGATTAAGTAACGGTACGGAATATTCCACAAGTACGGTTACTCTCGGTAAAGGATATAAGCTTATGCTGAAGGAAGTGGGCAGAAGGTCTCAAAAAGCCGAAGAGGAAGCCAACCGACTTGCCGAAGAAAAAGAGGATTTTATTGTCAAAGAGGTTTGCAAACGATACGGATTAGAGCTTGCAGCGTGAGTATGCAAATATTAAGCCGAAGAAAGAAAGGAATTTCAGTATGAACGAAATGATGAAGGTGTTATACATACAAGTCAGAAAAAGACCGCAGGTAATAGAAATCAAGCATACGCTCAAAGAAATGCAAAGGCTGGTAGGCGGAATAATAAGCGCTTACAGTCCGTTTGATGACGGCTCGGTAATAATTCTGAATGATACCGGCAAAATTGACGGGCTGGAATTTAACCGCGTTGTATATGATGAAAACGGCGAAATAGCAGACATAATCGCAGGAGATTTCTTTATTTGCTATGCTCCACCGGACAGACCGGATTTTTCGAGCCTGCCCGATGAGCTGATACGGAAATACTCCGAATTATTCAAAACACCGAAGGTGTTTATAAAGATTAACGGCAAGCTGATTATTGTGCCAAAGGAGGATTAGCAATGTATGAATGTCAGAGTAAGCCTAAAATCCGCATAAACCTTGAGTCTCCGGACGGTAATATTTTTGTTGTGTTGGCAAGCGCCGCAAACGCCATAAAGCGGTACAATATTCATAACGGTGACAAATATATTGCCGAAATGAAGAAAAGAGTTTTAAGGGCGGACGATTACGAAAAGGCTTTGGAAATAATCCGCGAGTATGTGGATATTGAAACATAAAAAATATATTAAAAAGGAGCAAAAAATGGGCTGGACTTGGCAAAAAGCGTCACATTATTATCCGAACGGCAATATATACCGTAAGGCGGAATGCGACGCATATTTTACAGAGGGACTGAACGAAGGTCAATACGAGATTTTAAAATCGACTATGGTAGGCGGAGTATACTATGCTGCCGTAAGAAAATTAAAACAGTATTGCGGCGAAAATGCTGACGGAAAAAGTCAGTTTGCAGACCTGCCGCCCGATAAACAAAAGGTTTTCGGTGCAATCTTCGCAACTGCAACCTTTAAAAGGGATTATCTTAACTTCGGTTATAAGGATATGGATGAAACAATGTTTCCGGGGGAATGCGACTGCCCGAAATCTATTATTGCACTGCTTACGCCTACCGATAATGAATATGCGTTATTATGGCGCAGGCGATGCTTAGATGCTCATAGCAGTAAAGCTCACCTCGCAAAGCTACCAATATCCTTTCGACTAATGTAAAACGATTCGTATTTTCCTGCTTTCCGCAGACAGTAACCGATTGTATTTTACCATATCCGCCGCCAACCTTGACTGAACGCTGATAAAAATGCTGTTCGGTTTTCACCGAAGGCGACGGAAACTCAGAAATATCTGTACTTTTCTCGCCTTCAAAGCCGGCATTATAGCATTTTCATCAGCAACCTGTCAAGGCCAAGCCGACTTTGTCGATGGCTGCTTCCTTAGGCTCTGAAAATCTTGAAATATCTCTATATATACCATCTTTTTGTGCGAATATTCCCATGCAATGGGAAACGGACCCTTTGACAGCTATTGCGATATGTCTCATCACGGACTTATCTCAAAGCATAAAAGCACCGCCGACTCAGAATATGTTCCTTACCCCGTTCCTCAGGAGCACGGAAATCATATTGATGTCAAGTATTTAAAAGTAGCCGATAAGCTTTTATTTGAGTCCGACAGAATGGAAATAAGCGTACTTCATCATTCAATGGAAAGCATTTATAATGCCGCTCATACAGACGAGCTTAAAAAATCGCCTTTTACTCATATAAGAATTGATTATAAGAATTCGGGAATAGGCTCAGCCGCCTGCGGTCCCGAGCTTAAAGATGAGTACAGACTGAAAGAAAAGGATATAGATTTTGAGTTTTCAATCAAGCTTATTTCTTAGTCTTAATAGAATTAAAAATGCTCAGAGAGTTCAGAAACTCTCTGAGCATTTTTCGGCCATGATATCATTTAAATTATCCATAAAATCCTTATCGGGAATATAGAATTTTTCGGGCTGAGAATTTAAAGCGTAATATTTATTTTCACCCATTTTGTGATAAGGTAAGAATTCGGCCTTTTTGATACCGTTTTCTTTTAACAGGTCTATTATTTTTTGTATTTCTTCAAAACTGTCATTAAATCCGCCTATAACAGGAACTCTTATAATCATATCCGTGATTTTTGAAAGCTTTTTGAAATTGCTTATTATAAGTTCATTTGATACGCCTGTTCCTTTTCTGTGCAATTCTGCTCCGAAAGCTTTAATATCATATAAAAACAAATCCGTAAACGGCAGTATTTTTTCAAAGCTTTCCCACGGAACATTACCGGCAGTATCAACGGCGGTATGTATTCCGGCAGCCTTACATTTTTTAAGAATTTCACAAAGAAAATCAAGCTGCAGCATACATTCTCCGCCCGAAAAGGTGACTCCGCCTCCCGAATTATCATAAAACGCTTTATCCTTTATGATTTCTTCAAAAACCTCGTCGACCGTATAATCTTTTCCGCAGATTTTTCGAGCATCCGAAGGGCAATACAGCTCGCACCTGCCGCAAAAATCGCATTTTTTAAGACTATTAGGGCATACTTCAATACATTTGCCGCAATGAGTACACTTATCCTTATAAAACATCATTTGTTTATCAAATGACTGACTTTCGGGATTATGGCACCATTTGCACCGCAGATTGCAGCCTTTTTCTTACAGTATTGACTGGTTCAAGGTGACTCAAACCACAGTGCCGAAGTTTTCAAACGGAAGCTACGGCAGAAAGCTTGATACCGTGTTAAACAACATAAAGGTATTTATGCGAGGATGGCTGAATTATTACGGAATAGCGGAGAAGGAAACGCTTATGAAACAATGGAACGAGTGGTTACGAAGAAGAATACGAATGTATATCTGAAAGCAATGGAAGAATCCGAGAACAAGGGTGGAAAACCTAAATAAATTGGGTATGCCCGAATTGCAGGCTTACCGAAACGGGAACACTCGGAAAGGCTATTGGACTATTGCAGGAAGTGGTATATTACAGCTACATTTTCCGTGATTCGTCTCACGCTAATTTTGAAATGAATTTGCCGAGATTGGCTGTACTCACATAGGATGATATAATATTTATAAAATCAGATTTTGTTTTGGCGTTAACGGCTGAAAAAATGTGGCTTGTATGATATTGCAAAGTCTGTTGTGAAATGAAAAGCTTTTCGCTTATGGTTTTATTTGTTGAGCCGGAAAGAATTTCATATATTATGCGAAAATCAATATGATTAATTTTTTCAAACATATTTTCTATTTGAAGAATAATATTCATTTCAGGGTCTTTTTCGTAGCTGAAATCAATAGAGCCGGGGAATACAAGTGGCGGACGTGAGTTTGAAAGATTTTTATACAGGCAATGGCCCTCGGCTAACGGGGCATTCTGGGTTGAGTCGCGTACATTTATAAGATTGGGCAGCTGTATATTTATTGAATTGAAGCTATGCCGATCGCGGTTCAGGGTTCTGTATATATTTGAAATAGCCTTTAAAACCGCTTTAATATCATAGGTTACGCTGGTTACCGGCGTGTGGTAAAGCTTGGAAATATAGCTGTCCATAAATCCTATTATAAAATGTGATTTAACATAATCGGAATCAATGGGAAGCAGCTTTTTCATAAGCGCTACCGCAATAAAATCGTTCGGACATATTATGGCGTCATAATTGTTCCTTTTTTCCACAAAGCCTTCAAAACATTCAGAAAAGCTTTTATTTATGCAGAAAAGATCCTCGGAAGTGAAGGGCAGATACATATTATAAAGGTGATGAACTTTAACTAAATCCGATTGGCTGTTTGGATTTATTCCGAAATATGCTATTCGGGTTTTTCCGTACTTTTTGAAATATGAAATAATTTTTGCAAACAGCACCCAGTTGTTGCTGCCGGTCGAGCTGTAAATATATTCGGGTGCAAAATCAGGTATATTGTGCATTGCGATAACCGGTATATCGTTATAATTGCAGAATTTAATGGCTTTAAGCGTATCGGGCGTTATGCCGTAGGGAATGAGAAAAACAGACTGGTTATCTTTAATCAGAACAGACAGATCTGATATATCGCTTATACTTTTGGTGGGGATTCTTTTTTGATTAAGCGCTTTTACCGCAGTAATTTCCTGAGCGGTTCTTTTGCTTAAAAAGGGATGAAGATTTTTATCCTCAAGAATATATAATGCCATTTTTATCATCTCCGTTTTTAGTATAACATAATTATCGGTTTAATTAAAGAAAATTAAATTTTAAGAACACAAAAAAATCTATTACATTTGTCATATTATTAACTGCTTTAAATATTATGATGTTTTTGATAAAATAAAATAAAGAATCGGTGAGATATATATTCAAATCGCAAAAATTTTGAAAGGAAGATATAATCAATGAAACTTAAGAAAATATGTGCTGTTGCTTTAATCGGCGTTATGTGTCTTTTTTCAGGCTGCGGAAAGGACACAGGAGAAGGAACCGGCAGAAAGAACCAATCGGGGAACGGTGGCGGAGATTCGTATTTTGATTCTGTTCCGGCAGAACTGGAGGGTACAACAGTTAAATTTGCCACGTGGATTAACCACAGGGATAACGAATCGGCTGCGGTTTTAGATGACTTCACTAATCTGACGGGTATTGAAGTTGAACTGGTTTCGATTACACAAACTGATTACATATCTAAGCTCGCATCGCTTATATCTGCCGGACAATCGCCGGATGTTATTGTAAATAACGGTGAATTTCCGAATGTTCTTCAAGTGCTTCAACCCCTTGACGGCACAAAGCTTGATACTTCCGACAGCTTTTGGGATCAGGAAATTGTAAAATTAGGCACAATCGGCGGAAGGTCGTATCTTGTAAATGCAAAAAACAGCGCATGGAATATGGCATCGCCCTGCGTTTACTACAACAATAAAATTTTTGAAGATAACGGTATAACTACCCCTGCACTTTATCTTGCAGAGGGCAGATGGACTCTTGACAACTTCTATAAGTGCGCGCGCGAATTGGCTCAGGTATGCTCAGAAACAGGCGCCGGAATAGAAACAAGCGCTTATTTTTCCACCTATGCCAGCGGAATGGCTAAGTACGATTCTGCAACCGAAACATTCACATCTAATCTTTCAGATCCAAGTGTAACCAAGGTTTGGCAAGATATGATAAAGGCGAGAGAAAACGGTTCTGTTAAGGTTAATGACGAGGGCGGACGCCACCTGTTTGTATCGGGTAAAATGGGAATGATTTTCACCGGCGCATATGGATTAAGAAAGTACGGCTGGATGAATGATATGGATATAAACGATTTATCCTTTGTAACGCCTCCCAGAGCCGAAGCCGGCGGTGATGAAGTTTACGGCGGCAGTACGTTCCGTTCCTACGGTATTTGCAAAGGTGCGCAAAATCCGGACGGTGCGGTATATTTCCTTCGCTATTTCCTTAATGCGGACAATTATGACGAAGCTGAGCTTTATAAAAATGAAGACGCTGCCGAGCTTTATAAAAAGCTTTCGGAAAATCAGAATTATAATAATCCCGTTTTTGACTATGGCATTATGTCCCTTATGTCAACTACCAATCTTCCGCTTTACGAAATATTCCCCGATCTTGCAGAATGTTCTTCGGCTCAGGTCACAACAGCTCTTAATGCAGGCGCAAATAAGCTTAATTCTTGCATTACCCGCGCAAATATGATAATCAGCGATGTTAAGGAACAGAATAAAAAATAGCTGAGTGCTGAAGTTTAAAAATTGTTTTTATTGGATACTGTGAATTATTACCGGGAGAGATTGTATGAAATGCTATTGGATATGGACTGCCCTGCGGTAAAAGTATGGAATTTAATTTCTAAAACCGTGTATAAGATATGCCAATTTAAGAAATTCCGAAGGAGACGTGAATTGAATGTTTAATAGAAAACAGCGAACGTGGAGCCTACTACTTATACTTGTGCTATTGATAAACTTCGGTTTGGGCGGTATATTGGGCATCGCCGCCGATCAGGAAACCTTTGCGCAAGAGAAATATCTTATAGACTTTTGCGACTATAATTTTAAGCCTCTTACGGTCGACGGCTATGCACAGTTTAAAAAAGATAATCCTTCAGGCACACCTACTGCCGGCAATATGTATGATGTTAATATATATAACGGCGACAAGGTCGGAACATACAGTCTTATTGATGACGGAACGTCTGAGGGAAGCCGGTATCTTAACTATGTGAAGGATTCTGCCGGCAAAAATGGCGGACTTTACAGCTATATGTTTGTGGCAAACCCCACCGGAAATTTCGTTACGGCCGACTCGGATAAACATATAGTACTTAAGGAAGGCGCAACTTATGGAATTAAAATAAGATATAAAATATCCGACCTGACAGCCGGTTATGACATTAATCTTTTTGCTTTTGCGTCAAGCGGTGTTGCAACGCCGAACAATGTTTCAAACTGGCAGGATAGAGTGAATATTGCTTTAAAGCTTCAGAATACCGACGGTTGGACAGAGGCGGAATACACCTTTTCAATGCCTCAAAATTATACCGGTAAAGCACCCCACAGCCTTATGTTGGGCTTCGAACCGAGACTAAGCAGTACTGCAAAGCGACCGGGAGACGGCAACGAATTTACATACAATCTTTCGGTTGATTATATTGAGATAAACCGCCTGTCTGAGGTAAGGATTAATAAGATTGGCAAGTCCGGTATTACGGACACTCAAAAGCTATACGGTATACCCGGAGAAAAAATTCAATTTCCCGATACCGGAACCGTTATATATGAAAATTACAATGCTTCAACAGGCGAGTTTTCGGGTGTTGTTGATACTGCAAATCGCCTCTTTAGTAATCTTATAAACGAGAACTTTTATTATAAGGACGATACCTTTGAAAAGCAAAGCTACAATATAGATTTCAGCAGATATAATTTTGTTGAGGGGACTTCCGGCTCAGACGGAAACGTTGTAAAAAGCAATTCGGGAAAGTGGAGTCTTGTAAGCGATGAAAACGCTGTGGGCGGAAAATATCTGCTTTTTGAGAAAAGCGCGGTAAAATCGGGCGAAAACTGGAAACCGTATTATCATTTTATGGCGAACCCGACAGGCGCGTATAACGGGGCAACAAGCTCAGGCGCTTTGCGCCTTACCGAAAACACGCGGTACACAATTAAGATAAAATACAAGATAGAAAACCTTGACGCGTCATATGACCTCGACCTTTATGCAAATTGCACGCAGGGTGTGTATTCGCCCAACAGCTTTCACGCCGACAATAATATCGATATAAAAAACGGACTCGGCAACACCGACGGATGGGTAGAAAAAGAATACTCCTTTTTAACCCCTGCGGCTTACAAGGGTAAGGTGAATAACCTTATAATCGGCTTTTATCCTACTAAGGCGGGTACCGCCTCATTCCCGATGAATGATGAATTTTCTTATTCGGTAGCAGTTGATTATTTGAAAATTGACAGGGCAACGAGCGTTGTCTTTATGTCTGACGGTAAGATTATAGATACCGTCTACGGCGCTCCGGGAGACACGCTTGCCGATTTTCCGACTGCACTGAAAAACGGTTACAAATTTTCGGGTTGGTTTACAAATCCCGAGTGTTCTGTTTCGGCAGAAGCGGTTTCGCTTACAAACAGAGATGTTTCAGCAACTCTGTTTGCCGGATGGTCCGAGCTTACAACCTATGCCGTTATAACCGACGACAAATATCCCGATTGGAGAGATAATACAGATATATTCAGCGCCTTTACTTCAGAACGCGACGGCGATATGTTATGCTTTGGGTATAACATCGGAGGCGGCAAAACTGCCTATATGCTGCTTAATTCAGACACCGAACCGCTTATTATTGCCGATAAGGGCGTGTATATGCTTACTGTTAAGTATAAAACGCAAAACGGAAGCGCCGATATAGGATTTGTAACCTCTAACGCTGATAAATACGAAACAAATCATAAAACGGTGCAAATAAATAAAACCGTTAAATCGGACGGTGAGTGGCAGACGGCGATACTCACGTTTACAGCCGATATAAAAAACAACGCCGATTCGCTGTATTTCACGGTTTCCTCAAACGGCAATAGTGATATTCTTATTGAGAGTATCACGCTTTCGGTTAATTCCTATATTAAGCTTGAAACAAACGGCGGAGTGCCGATTGCCGATCTTAAGGGTACTCCCGGCGAAACAGCGCTTTTGCCGAATCCGGTTTTCAGCGGACACATATTCAGCGGATGGTATAAGGACAGTGATCTTAAAATACCGGCAACCGTTGTGAAATTCCCAAACGAGACAGAAAGCATTACTTTGTATGCCGCTTGGGATAAAGTACAGCCTGATGCGGTGGTGGATTTTGAAAATGTTCCGTATGAAAACGGAAAATGGAGTAATCCTCGCTTTTCCTACAATGCCGAAACAATGACTTTCCCGTCGGGAGATGCATTTTCGGGCGAAAAATTCTTAAAATTCAATTATGCTAAGGGTATCGGTAGTGTGCCGTATAATCAGGCGGCGCAATCGTTTGCGATGTATAAGAACGAGCAACCCGTAAGGCTTGAAAGCGGCAGTACTTATATTATGTCTTTTTGGTATCGGGCAGTCTCGATTGCCACGGATGTGCGAATTACGGCGCAAACATGCACGGCTAACAATTTTTACGCCAACGCCCTTAATTATACGGCAGGCGGGTATACCGTACGTACCTCTGAGTCAGACAGCGAATGGCACGAGGGAACGGTTGTCTTTACTGCAAATCCAAAAACGGATTCAAAGGGAAACCTCGCAAATGCAATGTTTGTTCGTATAAATCCGCTTGCGGATGAAAACGTGAACCTTGATATTGATTATGTATCGCTTACAAAGGTAGGTGCCGATACCGCAGTTGTTTCACTTGTTGTTGACAGCAATGAAACCCAATTTGTAACAGTTAAAAACGGAAATAAAATTACGCTTCCCGTTCCTGTTAGAGATAATTACATATTCCGCGGCTGGTATGAGGATTCGTTATTCAGCAAGAAAATCAGCGGAAAGTATACTGCAAAAGGTTCGACAGAGTTGTATGCAAAATGGAGCCTTAAATCCGCATTTAACGACTTTGAAAATTATCCTGAAAGCTGGGTAAATCACAGGGAAAACGACGGATCAAATTACCGATTCGGGAATTCGCATATGTCTGTTTCTGCTAACGAAAGCTTTTCTGGCAGTTATTCTTTGCGTTTCAAATATGACGGAACGCAGAATAAGAATAATTCTATGGCGCAGCTTTATAATACCGAGGATATTTTTGTTGCCGGCGATACTCCGCTTATACTTGAAAATGGCAGTCTTTATATGGCGACGCTACGTTATAAGGTTAACAATACCGTCGGTACATCCAATATTGATTTGGCTCTTGCTGGAAGAAAGAATTATTGGGCTAATCGGTCGAGAATAAACCTTTTTGCGGTCTCGTTAAACGATATGGGAAAGGGCTGGCAGACTGCAACCGTCTGTTTTACCGCCAATACCAAAAAGGAAAATGCCGACGCCCTCTATCTTGCATTTACGGCTAACGGAAAAAGCGCTGATATCTATATAGATGATTTTGAAATCAAACTGCTTGAAAACAAAACATATGTTAAGTTTGATTCGGATAATAACACGCTCCCGTTCTATTCGATAGGAGAGCCGGGAACTCCCGTTAATTATCCTCAAACGCCCGTGCGCAGCGGATATGTATTTTCCGGATGGTATACCGATAAGAGCTATAAAACGCCGTTTACGGGTAAAAATCACGGAAATACTTCACTTACCGTTTACGCGAGGTGGGTTTTGGGTGATTCGGTGCTTATAAGCTTTGAGGACGAAAATCAGCGGAACCTGAAGCCTAATCAGTATGATACAGCCGAGATTTCCGATGAAGCGGCAAGTCACGGACGCTATTCTCTTAAAATAAACAAATCGGGTAATACAAGAATGAATGCCTCGATGCTGCTTTTGTACGATAACCAGCCGGTTACCGTTGAGGACGGAGCAACGTATGTCCTGACATATGATTACCGTGTCGTTCAGAATACCGGAAAGGGGAGCGGTCAGACAACGCCGCTGCCTAACGTGCGGTTCGCAAAGGCGGATAATGTATGGGCGGGATATTCTGTTCCGAAAAACAACTGGAGCATTAACCTTGAGGAGGAAACCGGTAAATGGTTTACGGGATCGGTTATGTTTACCGCCGAGCTTAAAGAACCGATCGGTAATGCGCTTTATTTTACCGTCAATTACTCCGAAAACTTTGTGGGTTATTTCGATAATCTGCGGCTTGTGCGCGTAAATAAGGGCAACGGGGAAAGCGCCGTAAACCTTAATCCGTGCGGCGCCAATTATATCGGAGCCTCTAAGCTCGTATATACCGGAAAGCCGAACGAGCAGATAAAGCTGCCCAAGGATATTAAAAAGAGCGGCTTCGTATTCATCGGATGGTATGAGGACAGCAAGCTGAAGAAACGCATAGAATCAGAGTATTATACGATTCTCCAGAGCGATACAACGCTGTATGCCGGTTTCGCGCGTCCGAGACTTATACAGGATTTTGAAAGCTTTAAGGATATTTATTCTCCCGAAACGTATCGGTATGCCGATATGGATTATGAGCTTTATGACGCACGCTTAAATGCAGACGGCAGCAGCAATGTTCACGGCGGTAATTATTCCGTTCACCGTAAAGGCGGCGATTTCCATACGGCGGCATTTCAGGTTTTGCCCGAAACAAGCGAGTCAACCAAGAGACTGATACCCGGTCTTGTTTACAGAATGACAATGTGGGTTAAGCTTGAATCCAAAAAACAGGATACCGGCGCGGTTAAAATTGCCTGTTCGCAGTCGGCATATTATTCGTGGGCTATTGACGGCGATTGGTATAATGTCGCGGCGATAAAGGATTTAAAGGAGGGCGAGTGGACAGAGCTTTCGTTTACCTTCTATGCCACAAGCTATTATGTATCGGTTCAGACGCCCGGTAACGTAAGTATGTATTTCGACGATGTTACGCTTGAGCTTCTTTCGGATGCAAAAAGCTCTGATTGCTCTCAGTCCATCAAAATTGACGAGTATGTTCCGGCATTTGCGGAAAACAGCACATCACTTTTAAACGGCAATATAGATAAAAACCTTGTTAAGGAAACCGCAGCTGCCGGCGCAGCGTTTCCCGCCGGGGCGGCAGTAGCGATAGCCTGCGCAGCAGCCGTTATTGCTTTAGGCGGAGTAATAACAGTATTCGTTGTCATCAGAAAAAGAAGGAGGGCGAAAAAGCAATGAGAAAAGCCTGCGCACTTTTAATGTCAGCGTTTTTGATTGTACTGACAGGCTGCGGCAAAAATACCGCAAAGCAATCCTTGATAGCAGTAAACGAAAACGGCAAGAGCTTTAATTATTCGGTTGTGCGGCCTAAGGGATGCGCCGATGATATTGAAAAGGCTGCCAAGGATATCCGTTCAAGGCTCAGAAAGGCTTACGGCGTAAGCGTTGCCGTTTCTTACGGAGAGGAAAAGGATTATGACGGGAATTATGAAATACTTGTAGGTAATACAGGAAGAGCCGAATCCGAGGAAGCACTCAAAAGGCTTGAAGAAAACCGCGATAACTGTCAGTTTGACTTTATAATTAAAAATATAGGCGAGAAAATTTGTATCACGGCTTTAAGGGATGAAATGATTGCCAAAGCGGCGGAATATTTTGCGGAAACCTATTGCGGAAATAAATCCGACTGGGAAAAACTAAACTCCGAAACCGAGATTATTTATGAAGCCCCGTTCAAAGAATATCCGCATAAAATAGGCGGAGAGGAGCTTAAAAATTTCACCGTCGTTACCGTAAGGGATATGGAGTATATTTACGGACGCGAGCTTGAGAGTATGGCGGATTATTTAAGCGGCAGTCAGGGCTATGAGCTGAAAATAGTTGACGAACGCTCTCCGGAGGTTAAAAACGAAATTTTAATCGGAAATATCGGCCGCAGCGAAAACAGTAGTATAACGCCGGAAAACGACGGATGGATTATTAAGGCGGTAAACGGTAAGCTTGTAATAAAAGGTTCGGACAGTATTTGCCTTGCCGATGCAATTTCGGAGTTTCTTACTCAGATAAAGGAAAAGGAAAAGGACGGCTCTTATATTGATTTTCCGGCAGATTATGAGCTTAAAGGTAAGAAAAAACAGGCGGAAAACAGATACAGCCTTGTATGGAACGATGAGTTTGACCAGAAGAGTCTTAATAATCATTGGTGGGTTGATTACAGCTCCCAGAACAAATACGGTGATACGTCCAATTCCTGCCTCGGCGGAACATTAACGCAAAAGGCAGCCGAAAACACAAAAATGACAGGCGACGGCTGTCTTACGATTTTCGGCACAAGAAACGGCAAGGATTTTACGGAAGGCTCCGTTTCAACCTGGGATACGTTACAGCTTAAATACGGACTTATTGAATTTCGCGCAAAGTTGCCGGTTGAACCCGGCTGCGGCACGCTTTGGTTCAACGGCAGTAAGCTCGGATATGCCTGTATGACCGAATATGATCTGCTTGAAAACTTCGGCTCTGCAAAATCATTTGCGTCAAATCTTCACCGCTGGTGGGTGCAAAGCAGCGGCACGGGGCACACCTCGCTTGATATCCCTGAGTATTCAAAGCTTAAACGCTATAGCTTTAAGGACAGCATTGACCCGAACGCCGACCTTTCAACCGACTTCCATATTTACACTATGGAGTGGGATGAAAGCAAGGTAAGCTTTGCGGTTGACGGAAAGGTGTATTTCTCTTACAGCCTTGACGGCACCGAAAATCCCGATTCAAGACGCCTGCCCGTTTATATGGTTATGAGCTGCGGAATGGGCAGCGCTGATTACGGCATTGCCGCAACCGAAAGCTCGCCCGAATATGTTGAAATGAAGGTTGACTATGTAAGGGTGTACCAGCGTTCTGATAATGATTCCAAGCTTTATACAAGAGACAGGGGGGATATACCGAATTATAACAACCGCGATATGACCCATTATGTGGGCGGCAAAAAGGTATCATAATTTCTTATTTCAGAGAGGAGCAAAATCAAAGTGAAAAGTAAAAAAATACTCAGTTTGGCAACTGCAACAGCACTTATCCTTTCTTTGTTCTGCAACATTCCCGCATTTATTTCGGCTGAACCGACGGACGGCTGTTATATAGATTTCAGCCAATACAAATTTGAGCCGTTAACAACGGAAATATATAATTCATATAAGGAAGAAAACCCCGACAAAACGCCTACTGCCGGTAATATGTATGATGTTAATATATATGACGGCAGCAAGGTCGGAACATACAGTATGGCAGAGGATAATGAGGCTTCGGGCGGCAAATATCTTAATTATGTTAAGGATGCCGGCGGTAAGAACGGTAGATTGGAGAGCTATATGTTTGTTGCAAATCCCACCGGCAACTACGCCACAAACGACAGCGATAAGCATATTGTTTTAGCCGAGGATACAACCTACAGTATGACTATCCGTTATAGAATTACCGACTTATCCGACGGCTATAATCTTAATTTGTTTACATTTGCCTCAAGCGGTGTCGCAACACCGAATAATACTCAGAACTGGCAGGACAGGGTAAACGTTAAGCTGGGTCTTGGCAATACCGGCGGATGGACAGAGGAAACATATTCGTTCAAAACTCCGCAGACTTACACCGGCGATGCTCCTCACAGCCTGCTGGTTGGTTTTGAGCCGCGTGTAAACGGCAACACAGCGCGTCCGACAGAAGGTACTGCGCTTACATATAATCTTTCTGTTGATTATATAGAAATTAAAAAATCCGTTGCTCCGCAGCATATGGAAATCGATTTTGATAACTATAACATTTCAAAGGTTGTCGGAAACAGCGGTTCGATTGCGGCGAGTGATGACGCGCTATGGGTAATAGGTGAAGCAGACGGCAACAAGTATATGAGCTATCCCTCAACGGGCACAATGACAAGCGAAAGTTCTTTGCCTTACGGCTTTATGGCAAATCCGACGGGTTCCGGCTCTTTCGCCGACAGAAAAAATGCTTTTATACTTGAAAACGGCGCGGAATACCGTATAAGCTTTAAATACAGGCTTTCCGAGCTGGCTCAGGGCGGAACGCTTACATTTAAGGTCGGAGCAACAGCCGGTTCAAACTGTATGAACGGATGGTCCGCTGCCAACCCAAGCATTGCGCTTAATCCGCTTGAGGGAACCGAATCGGTTAAGCTTTCTGCTTCCGAAGAATGGAAAACCGTAAGCTATACCTTTATAATGTCCACAACAAATACCTCAACAACCGATATTCGGCGCAGCATGCAGGTTGCTTTTCTACCTAATTGGAATCAGAGACAAGTTGCATATACTCTTGATGTTGACGATATAGCAGTTGACCGCATATCTTCCGTAACGATAGTTGATGAGGCGGGCAATAAAACGGTTCAGAAGGGCGCGCCGGCAACGCCGGCAGACGGCAGAATCGGCTTCGGAGGAAATACTGCCGAGAGTGTCGTTTTCGATACCTCGGTAAATACCGAGATTTACACAAGACCTACCGCCGAGTGTGTCGAGCGCACGGAATATTATTACGACAGCGCAATGACACGACCGATTACCTCGATGAATTTTTCGGTTTCTGACGAGACAGTATATTCAAAGAAGATATTTAAACAGTCCTCGGTAAATCAGGTTGCTTTCTGCGGCTTTGATGAATACGGTCTGCGTTCAACAGGGACAGAATATGGTCAATTTGGTAAATACGGTTATATAAATACCGAGAAGGAATCTGTATGGGAAATTGTTGACGGTGTTAGTTATACCGGCACAAAATCAATGCATATGGCACTTTCAAATGACTATAATTCTGCCAGAAAATTTTTGTATATCGGAAACAGCTACGAATACGAGGATAACGTTTCTTATCACGTTTCTTTGAGAATTAAAAAGGATACGTCTGTCGAACAAAGCGGCAACCTTAAAATAACTCTCGGCGGCGGCGGAGATGTTTACGGCAAATTCATTTCGGGCGGAGTTAATTCGGTTATAACAATACCGGCAAATGAACTGTCAGACGAATGGACGGAGTATACAATACCTATAACATTCGTTCCTCAAACAATGGAGACACATCCTGATTACAACGCAGATTATTACCGCGGTCCAGCTCTTAAATTTGACACCGATTCAAACGTTGCGGTCTATATTGATACAATAACAATTTCAACGGTTTGCGGTTCTGTTTCGGGCGAGCTTACCGACAGTGATCGGGAGCTTAGAGTTACTTCCTCTTATTTTGATAACGGCAATAATAAAATAGTGCTTGCCGGAACGGAATATGACATTGTAGAAAGAGGAATACTTGCAAAATCCTCTACAAACACCGCCGTTCTTAAAGAGGGCGGGGAGGGAGTCCTGTCTGTTAAGAAAACCGATAGTTTCGATGATTATTGGGCGGACGGCGAAAACGGAGAGAAAATCTTCTCAATGCTTATTGAAAATATCGACGACCGCAGCGTTACCGCGCGCGCATATGTTAAGCTGAGCGACGGCAGAACCTATTATTCTCCCGAAGCAGTCATTACCGCCGCCCAAAACGCGCCCGCCGGCTACAGCCTTGTTTGGGGAGACGAGTTTGACGGCTCAAAGCTTGATTCCTCGAAATGGGTTGCCGCCGGAACCGACTCCTACGACTCAACAAACAGTCTGGTTTATTACAACAATAACGGTAAAAACGTATCTGTTGAAAACGGAATGCTTAAATTAAGACTTGAACATCGCGGAGAAAGTAATTACGCATATAAGTATAACGCTCCAGCAGGTCTTTCAACAACAGGAACAATGAATTTTAAATACGGGTTTATCGAAATGCGGGCTAAAATCCCTTATAAAAACGGAATCCAAAGTAGCTTTTGGTTTAAATCGGACGCTTCCGTTTCCGAAGCCGAGAAAAAATCAGATACTGCGGCGGAAATCGATATGGTTGAGACCTTCGGGCTTACCGATACCGTTACACCGAATATCCACAAATGGTATACCGCCAATGATATTATAGAGCATTCGCAGTATAACAGTGACGGAAGGACGGCTCAAACCCATAAATTTGAAAACTGCTCGGCGGATGAATTTCATATTTACGGTATGGAATGGACCGAAACCGAGATAATTATGTATATTGACGGCACAGAGTACGCGAGATATGATATTACAAAGGCTTATGAGGCGCCAGGGAAAGAAATCGGCAGTATGGACGCTTTCAAAGATCCTATGCGTATTATAATCGGTTGCTCGCCATATCTCAAGGAACTCGGACATTATGATTTCACCGGCGACGGCTCCGGATATACAACTGAGGCTACGGATTTTTCGCAGGCATACTGCATAGATTGGATTCGTCTTTATCAAAAAGACGGCTGCGAACTGTTTACGAAGTAAAAGGAGCTGACAGATATGAAAAAATTATTTATCAGATTATCGGTTGTGACTCTGGCGGTAATTATGTCTTTAGGCGTTTTAACGGTAAGAGCAGAGACAGGCGTGGATGACGGCGTTCTAAGTTTTTCAAGTGAACGCGGTGATGTAAACGGCGACGGCGATATAGATATCCGCGATCTCGTAAGGCTGAAAAAATATACAGCCGGAATAGAGGGTACCAAGATATTAAAGAGTGCTGCCGATTTGAATGGTGACGGGAATTACGATGCCGTAGATCTATCAGAACTCAGAATCATGCTTTTAAACATTTAAGTTTTGTGCGTTTTCTCCATTGCAATAAAAGCAAGGGAGAAAACGCAGCTTTCGGATTTAAGAGAACAATTTTGTAACGCGGAATATGAAATTGTGCTATAATTTCATATTCCGTATTGCAAAAGTCAGAGTATTATGCGAGGTAAGAGATGAAAAGACAAAAATCAAGCATTATAAAATTTGTTTCGGTAGCTTTGGCGGCAATTTTGATCACATCGGCAGTTGCTGTGTCGGCAGAAACCGTGAAAAGCGAAAACGCCAAAATTACGGCGATATACAACACCAACGACGAAAATGCCTATCGCGCATATAGGCAAAAAAAATCAAATTTCAATAATGCCGAAGAGGATATAATAATCGACGGCGGAAATGCGCCTTATACGGATAAATCCGGCAATAAGTATGAGAATACCGCCGATGTCAAAGCGGGTACAGATGCGGTATATTTGTTTTCTGTACCGACAGACGCGGCATATAATATAAAATTATGCTATTTGTTGCCCGAAGACAGCGGAAACGACCTTACGGTGAAGCTTTTACTTGACGGTGAATTGCCGTTTACCGAGGCTGAAAGCCTGACGCTGCCGAGAATGTATAAGGACTCTGAAGACAAACGCTTTGACAGCTACGGAAATCAGTATTCGCCTGAGCAGGAGGAGGCCGGCGAGTTTTTCACAAAAGCGTTCAGCGATATAACAGGTGCGGAAACTTTGCCTTACTCCTTTTATTTAACGGCAGGGACGCACAGCATTTCACTTTTCTCCGAAAGCGAAGACTTTGTTATTGCAAAGCTTGTTATAGCGGCACCCGACGAGCTTAAAAGCTATTCCGAAACAGAAAAATATTATAAGGAACAGGGATACACCGCGGCTGGCGGCAATCCTATTATTATTGAGGGCGAGGAAGCGGCTCTTAAATCGACCCGCGCAATAGTGCCTAAATCCGACAGTACATCGCCCGTACCTCACCCTTCAAGCTCCAATAAGCAGATTATCAATTACATTGGCGGCAGTAACTGGAAATCCCCCGGTGAAGAGGTAGTTTGGAAAATAAAGGTTGAAAATGCCGGACTTTACAGGCTTGGTGTTATGTTCAAGCAGGATCAGACAGTAAACGGTTATTCCTACAGAACGCTTAAAATTGACGGCGCAGTGCCGTTTTTTGAGGCGCTGAATCTTAAATTTTATTATGGAACAGGTTGGCAATACTATGAATTTGCCGATGAAAGTAGGAATCCGTATCTTTTTTATCTTGAAAAGGGCGAGCATATATTAAGTCTTTCGGCAACATTAAGCGAAACAGCGGAATTTTACAACGAGCTGCGCGAAATAACCTCGGCATTAAGCGATTTGTATCTTGAAATTGCAATGATAACAGGCGAAAGCCCGGATAAAAACCGCGATTACGATTTATTTAAACAAATAGACGGATTTAATGAAAGCCTTGATGAAAATTACAGCCGCCTTACAAAGCTTTCCGCAGGTATGAAAAAGCTTTCCGGCGGCAAGGATACCTCGTTTGTATCGGCAATAAACAATATGGCGCGCGTAATTAAATCTATGAGAGACAATCCGTATACAGCTCAGAATTATGTTACCGATTATTATAATAATTACACAACCCTGAGCGCATGGCTATATGATATGAAGTCAATGCCGCTTTGCATTGACAGAATGTATCTTTATCCGTCAGACAGTGCGGAAAAGCCGGATATGCCGGGATTTTTCAAAAAGCTTATATTCGGAGCCGAAAGGTTTGTCGTGTCGTTTACTTCCGAATACGGTAGCACCGAAGCCGGAAAAACCGATTTAAAAATTTGGGTAAACTGGGGAAGAGACCAGGCAATGGTGCTTAATTCTCTTATTGAGGAATCCTTTACGCCCGACACGGGAGTAAAGGTTAATCTTGAGCTTACGGACGCTACCCTTGTAAAGGGTATACTTTCGGGCAATGCGCCGGATTTAGCACTTCATTTGCCGAGAACCGAGCCGGTTAACCTTGCAATGCGCGACGCGCTTTATGATTTAACACAGTTTGACGATTATAATGAAGTTTTAAACCGTTTCGGAGAGTCGGCAGACGTGCCTTACATATACGGTGAAGGAACTTATGCTTTGCCGGATACACAGTCGTTCTATATTATGTTTTACCGCAGGGATATTCTTGAAAAATTAGAAATACCCGTTCCGGAAACCTGGGATGAATTTTTAGCGGCAATTGCGGTTTTACAACGCAATAATATGCAGTCGTGGATACCTTATACTCAAATAACAACCACGGCAACGGTAAACACAGGCGTTGGCGGACTCAATTTATTCGCATCAATATTACAGCAGTTCGGCGGAAGCTTTTATAACGCCGAAAAAACCGCAACCGAGCTTGAAAGCCCAACGGCGCTTAATGCCTTTACATATTGGACGGATATGTACACAAAATACAAGCTGCCTACAACTGCAAGCTTCTATAACCGTTTCAGACTCGGTACAATGCCGCTCGGAATTGAAGTATACACTCTTTATACAACGCTTAAAGAAGCCGCACCCGAAATAGACGGAAGGTGGGGAATAGCTCTTGTTCCGGGAACTCAAAGCAACGGCAGTGTAAATCATACTGTTTCGGGAGCGGGAACGGGATGCGGAATAATATCCTCATCAAAGAATAAAGAAGCGGCATGGGAATTTCTTAAATGGTGGACATCTTCCGATACACAGCTTAGGTACAATAACAATGTTGAATCTATTTTAGGAGCGGTCTCAAGAACAACAACGGCAACGCTTGAAGCTTTTAAGGAAATGTCATGGGAGAAAAAGGATCTTCAAATATTGCTCAAACAGCGTGAAAATATAAGCGAAATACCCGAGGTTGCCGGCAGTTATTATGTTTCGCGTGCAGTAGATCAGGCATTCTGGGCAGTTATTAACGGCGAAGAAGCGCCTAAGGATTCACTTGTTGAGTGGGCGGATATTGCCGATAACGAAATTGAACGTAAAATAAATCAGTACAGTAACAAAAAGCATCAGAATGGTGATTAAAATGAAATTTACCCATAAAAAAGAAAACGGCGGAATCGAAACCTCTTTCAAGGATAGAATGCCGTATTATGTTATGCTGGCACCATTTATAGTGTTTTTCACACTCTTAATAGCTGTGCCTATGATAGCATCGGTTGTGCTAAGCTTTTTTGAGTTTGATATGGTGTCCATGCCGGTTGCAAGCGGATTTTCAAATTATTTCCGAATGCTTTTTGATGACGAGGTGTTTATAAAAACGCTAAAAAACACCCTTATTCTTGCTGTTATAACCGGTCCGGCAGGCTTTTTGCTTTCGTTTGTGCTTGCATGGTTTTTAAATGAATTTAAGCCCATGGTAAGAACCGTTCTTTCGTTTATGTTTTATTGCCCGGCACTAATAGGCAATGCATATTACATTTGGCAGGTTGCCTTTTCAAACGATAGCTACGGCTATGTAAACAGTATGCTGTTATCAATGGGATTTATAACCGAGCCTGTGCAATGGCTTAAAAATGCGAGCTATGTTATGCCTATTATTATCGCGGTGCAACTGTGGATGAGCATGGGCGTTTCCTTCCTTGCAAATATATCAGGATTACAGAATGTTAACAGTGAAATGTATGAAGCAGGTGCAATAGATGGCATACGCAACCGTTGGCAGGAATTATGGTATATAACGCTTCCGTCTATGAAGCATATGCTGCTTTTCAGCGCAGTAATGCAGATATCCTCGGCTTTTTCAATAAGTCAGCTGCCCATAGCGCTTGCGGGTTATCCTTCTGTAGGAAATAGGGTGGATACTATTGTCTCATACCTGGCTGATGCCGGCACGGTAAGATATGAAATGGGATATGCTTCGGCAATATCCGTACTGCTGTTTATGCTTATGATTATTGTAAGGATAGTAATAGGCAAGCTTATAAATAAAGTTGGAAAGTGAGGAGAAACGGATTATGAAAAAATGCAGAACCGCCGAAAAAAAAGTCGGTCTGTTTAAACGTATTCACGGGAACAGAGCCGGAAAAACCTCACAAAGTAAAAAATACACACGCTCAAAGGCAGGGAATACGGTATACGTTGTTATTCTGCTTGGATTAGGACTTTTCTCAATACTTCCGCTTGTGTACTGCGTTGCAACTTCATTTAAGCCGCTTGACGAGCTTATGATTTTTCCGCCGCGATTTTTTGTAAACAGACCTACTTTTCAGAATTACCTTGCGCTGCCGGGACTGCTTTCTAACCTGAGAGTTCCGCTTTCGAGATATATATTCAACAGCTTTTTTGTGGCAATAATAACAACCTTTCTTTATGTAGTGGTTTCAACGCTTGCGGCGTTTGTACTTACAAAATCTCCGCTTAAATCCAAGAAAAAAATATTTATAATTGTGCAGTACGCGTTGCTGTTCAATACATATACTTTAGCAATACCGCAGTATCTTATTTTTTCATGTATGGGAGTAATAGATACGTATTGGGCATATATTTTGCCGCATATAGCAACCACAATGGGCGTTTTTCTTATGAAACAGTATATGGAGGGGAGCGTTCCCGATGCGATTATGGAAGCGGCAAAAATAGACGGCGCCAGTCCTTACAGGATTTTTGCGCAAATTATTGTGCCAATGGTAAAGCCGTGCATTATGACGCTTACACTTTTCGGCTTTAGAGACGTATGGGCGGCATTACCTAACGGAACCATATTTAATGAATCGTTAAAAACACTGCCGGCAATTATGTCTCAGATAAATGCCGGCGGAATAGCGCGTTCCGGCAGTGCAATGGCAGTTACGGTTATTATGATGATACCGCCTATGGCAGTATATATGATATCTCAGAGTAATGTACTTGAATCTATGAACAGTGCCGGAATTAAATAACGGAAGGAAATGGAGCCTATGAATTTCAAAAAAACTATTATATCATTTTCAGCCGTTGTATTGGTTATAGTTTCTGTAATATCTCAGGCGACTGCTGTTTCGGCGTATAACGGCGAGATACCCTCTACAAATTATACATACTGGGAAAGCAACGGGTTTACGGCGGTTTCATCAAAGGCCGCTTACAAAACAGAAACGGTGCTTACGTCCGAAAGGCTCGGAATAGAAAGCTTTTCCGAGCTTAACGATGTTTGCACCGACAAATACGGAAACACCTATGTTTTGGATGGCAAATCCTCGCGCGTTATTGTTTTAAATTCGGATTTCAGCGTAAAAAACATTATAAGCGGGGTATTATACGGCGAAGAAAGGCTAAAATTTGATAACGCCAAGGGGCTTTATGCTGATTTATCGGGAAAAATCTACATTGCCGATACCGAGCATGCAAGGGTAATAGTTTGCGATATTAACGGTAACGGCATAAATGTAATAACCTTGCCGAATTCAAAGCTTATACCGGACGGTTTCAATTACCGCCCCATAAAGGTTACGGCGGATTCAAGGGGCTACGTTTATGTTTTAAGTGACGGTTCATACTACGGAGCTATACTTTTCTCACCGAAAGGGGAGTTTTACGGCTTTTACGGTGCAAACTCCGTTGAGGGTTCAATTATCGGGGCAATTACATCTCTGTGGGAAAAGCTGACCTCGAACAATACAAAAAAAGCCGGAAAAGCAAGCAAGCTTCCTTACCAGTTTACCGATCTTTATGCAGATGAAAGTGATTTTATATATACCGCAACCGGCAAAATCCCCGGCAGTACCCAAAAGGCACAGATAAAGCGGCTTAGTCCGGGCGGAAAGAATATTCTTGACTCATCCGATGTTGTGTTCGGGGACAAGGATGTTGCGGCGTTTAACGGCGAAATGCGCACGCAGAATATTGCGGGCGTAGCGGTCGACGATGACGGATATATTTATTGCTTTGACACGGCAAGCGGAAAAATATTTCTGTACGATAACGAATGTTATATGATGACAGCATTCGGCGGTGCCGGTAACGGAGACCAAAACGGAACATTTAAACAGATAACGGCTCTTGATGTTCTTGATAACGGCAAGAAAATCATAGTAGCGGACAGCCTAAAGCTAACGCTTACCGTATTTTGTGAAACAGCTTACGGTGCAGAGCTTAAGGCGGCTCAAAAGCTTACGCTTAACGGCGATTACGCAGCTTCCCGTCAAAAGTGGAAAAAAATAATTAAAGAGGATACAAACTGTCAGTTGGCATATATCGGTCTTTCAAAAGCGGCGTTTGCAGGCAAGGATTACAAAACCGCTGCCGATTACGCAAAGCAGGGACTTGATAAAAAGCTTTACAGCAAGGCGTTTAATTATAATAGGAAAACCTTTTTAAAAAGTAATTTCAACATGATTATGACTGCCTTTTTGGCGGCGGTAGCTTTGCTTGTTGTATTCGCATTATTTGCAAAGAGAAAAAAGTTAACTCTGATTAAATCACATAAAATTAAGCTTGCGCTTTCCGCACCCTTTCATCCTGCAAGCGCATTCTGGGAAGTTAAAACGAAAAATGCCGGCTCTGTGTGTATAGGCGCAATTATTATTGCCGCTTTCTATATAACTTCGGTTTTAAAGGCTACCGCAAGCGGATTTTTATTCCGCATTTCCGATAACTCATTTAATTCTGCGTTGGTTTTAATTCAAACTGTGGGATTTGTGGCATTGTGGACAACGGCAAACTGGGCGGTGGCAACACTGCTCAGCGGAATAGGAAAGCTTAAGGAAATATTTACGGTTATTTGTTACAGCATTATTCCAATGGTGTTCGGAAATATAATCTACATAATTTTTTCCTATATGCTTAATGCAGACGAAGGAGAATTTCTTTTGATCTTTGTAACCGCAATGCAGTTATACTCTGTTTTTATGGTTATTGTGGGTTCTATTATTATTCACGATGTAAGCTTCGGTAGGTTTTTAGCCATAACCCTGCTTACCCTGATAGGAATAATAATAATAATATTCCTGTTTGTTTTAATAGTCATATTCTTTCAACAGGCTGCGGCTTTTGCCGCCACGTTATGGCGTGAAATATTTTTCAGATAAGGTGAGTTAACAGTGAAAAGAAAAATATCGGCTTTTGTACTGTCTGCATTGATGTTGCTTGTTCTTGCGGGTTGCGGCATGGATAAGGGCAAAGCCCCTTCTCTGTTTGACAGCAAGCATAAAACCAAAATTACGCAGAGCTTTCAGGCGACGCAAAACAGCAAATGGTCGCTTGAATGGGACGGCGAGTATTATAGGGTATTGCTTAAAAGTCTTACCGACGCAACGGTGTGGTCAACATTGCCTGAGGAATTGCTTGCCCCTTCGTTTGATGAGGAAGGTTACGAAAAAAACAATAACCCCCAGCTTGAAAATCCGCTTACTGTACAGTATATAAATCCAGAAAATATGCAGCTTGAGGTTTTGTACGGCTATTCCGGTAGCCTTAAAAAGGGTGCGTATGAGCTTGAAAAGATAAACGATGGAATTAAAATTACATATTATTTTGACAACAAACAGATATCCGTGCCGGTTGAATATAAATTGATTGAAAACGGTATAAATGTTTCGGTTAATCCAGCGGAAATAACAGAGGGAGAGTTTAAGGTTTACAGCATTGCACTTTCACCCTTTTTCTGTTCGGTAAATAACAGTTCATCTGACGGATATTTGTTTGTGCCCTCCGGCAGCGGGGCTCTGATTACGCCTAATGAATGGTCGGCGGATGTTAGCTATACCTGTTCCTATCCGGTATACGGGGAGGACGGTCAGCTTAAAAATACCGATAACAGCGGAATTACAAACACGCAACCGGTAAAGCTGCCGGTCTACGGTGCGGCTGACGGAAACAGGGCAGTGCTTGCAATTATAGAGGACGGCGCCGAATCGGCAAGCATTAATTGTAATGTAGGCAATGCAAAATTCGGATTTTCTTCTGTTTATGCGGGCTTTAACATACGCGGCGTAGCGGCAAACGGTTCATATTCCGAAAATACACAATCAACCCGGCTGTCTGTAAGCTTTTTGCCGCTTGTATACAGCAAAGCGAATTACAGCGGTATGGCAGAGGCTTACAGAAATTATCTTATTGATAAATTCAGGCTCAAAATAACGCAGGATGAGGTTGCGGTTTCCCTGAATATTTTGGGTGCCGCATATGTTGAAGCAGATTTTCTGGGAATTCCTTACAAATCGCTTTATGCAGCAACAAACTTTGGTGACGCTTTAAGAATAGTTAAAGCTTTTACCGATAAAACAGGCACTAAACCAGCTGTTAGTCTTACGGGATTCGGCTTATCCGGCATCAATACGGGAAAACCGGCAGGAGGGCTCAAAACGGCGGCGGCACTCGGCGGTAAAAAAGAAATTGACGCGCTTGTATCATTCTGCAAAAGCAATACTGCAGGACTGTATATGGATTATAACATAACGAAGTTTTCAAAATCCGGGTTGGGAATAAGTAAAATGTTTGATTACGCAAGAAACACCGTAGGGCAGAAAGCGCTTGTTCATAAACGCGTTTTAGGCAGCGATAAAGAGGAAAAGGCAGCCGAATATTTTGTTGCAAGAAAAAAGCTTGTCGAGCTTGGGAAAAAGGCTGCCGATAATGCGAAAAGTATGGGTGTAGGCGGACTTTCTGTATCAAGTGCGGCATCCGGCATTTATTCGGATTATTCAGAACAAAAATACTATACAGGAAATAATTTTGCAAACGATTACACCGCCATTGCGGAATATAACGGAAAAATCGGCAATAAAATTCTGGCTGACAGCGCTAATTTATATGCTGCGGTTACAGCTGATATTATAACGGGAACACCGTACTGTTCGGATAAAAATGATCTGTTTTATACTGATATTCCGTTTTATCAGCTGGTATTCAAAGGCTATGTACCTATGACTGGAAGCCCGGTAAATCTTGCAACGGATTCCTTGGATTGTGTACTGTCGGCAGCGGAAACGGGCACAGGGCTTGGATTTACACTTATCGGAAATTACAGCGAAAGATTATTTTCGGCGGAAGAAAATATATATCATTCGGTTCTTTATTCCGCTGTTTCGGAAAACATAGAAAATATTGCAGCTGAGTATTACGGATTTTTTAAGAAGATTAATGGAGCGTCTATTACTGAGCACACTCTTTTAAGCAAAACTCTCAGAAAAACCGTTTTTGACAACGGTGTTACTGTTTATGTTAATTACGGAGATAAAGCTGAAAATACCGATTCAGGTACGGTTGAGCCGCAGTCTTATATTTATACGGAGGAAACCAATGAGGAATAAAAAAAATCGCGGAATAAATGCATTGAAGGCGCATTACGGCAGAATATGTGTTTTCCCCTGGGTTATAGGATTGGTGCTGTTTTTTGCATTGCCTATAATACAGTCGGTAATATACTCATTTTCTAAGGTTTCACTTACGGCAAGCGGACTGAAAACAAGCTTTGTCGGGCTTAAAAACTTTAATTATATTTTTGCCCAAAATGCAGACTATCTGGACTACATCGCAAAGGCAGTTGTGAGGTTTCTTTATTCTTTTCCGGTTATTTTAATAATCAGTCTTATACTTGCTATAATTCTTAACCAGAGGTTTAAGGGCAGAATATTCTTTCGTGCGCTTTATTTTATGCCTGTCATAATAGCAAGCGGCGCCGTGCTTAATGTTATTTTAAGTTCATTTTCCAATGGAGTATCGAACATTGAAACAGATGAAAGTGTTGCTATGGCAATGTTTGATGTCAATGAAATTGTTGAAAGCCTCGGTTTACCTCAAAAGCTCGGCGACTATTTTGTAACTGTTATAAACGGAATTATGAATATGATATGGAACTGCGGAGTGCAGACCGTGCTGTTCATTTCAGGTATGCAGACTATACCGCCGCTGCTTTACGAGGTTTCAAAGGTTGAGGGCGCTACAAAGTGGGAAGAATTTTGGTTTATTACATTCCCAATGCTCTCGCGCGTTATGGTTCTTGTGTCAGTCTTCACTATGGTTGAGCTTATGACGGCGCAAAGCAATTCAGTAATGATGCAGGCATATACATTTATGCGTATGCAAAATTACGGTGAAGGCTCGGCAATGCTTTGGAGTTATTTTTTGGTTATCGGCGTTATTATGGCGGTTGTACTGGGCGCTTACAACAGACTGTGCGTTAAGCGTTGGGAATAGGAGGCGGAACTTATGCTCAAAAACACAAAATTTTTAAAACATGCAAGCTCCGTTGCATATTCCGTTTTCAGGCTTGCTCTGCTTATAGCAATAGGCTATATTGTTATTTATCCTGTAATTTATATGATTTCATCGTCGGTTAAAACAACTGCCGCATTTGCAGACCCCAGTGTAATTTATATACCTAAACATATTACATTTGAATATTATTCGTTGGCGCTTGAGGCAATAGATTACAAAGACAGCATTATTTCAACTGTTAAATACGAAATAGTCAGTGCGGTTATTGAAATACTTATTTGTTCGTTTATAGCTTACGGACTTGCAAGATTTGATTTTAAAGGCAAGAAGTTTTTGAATTTTGTGCTTTTGCTTACAATTCTTGTTCCGGTTCAAATGATAATAGTTCCGATTATGACAAACTATTCACAGCTTGATGTAATAGGAATACTCGGATTACTTAACCGGTTTACAGGAATAGATTTGCGCCCTAATATACTGGGAACGGTCTGGACATTTTATCTGCCCTCAATTTTCGGGGTAGGGCTTCGCTCCGGAATACTTATATATATTTATATTCAGTTTTTTTCGGGATTGCCTAAGGAGCTTGAGGAGGCCGCTTGGATTGACGGTGCAGGTCTTTTCAGAACATTCTTTTCAATAGCCGTTCCGTCTTCATCGGTGGTATATACAACAGTTACGCTTTTTGCTCTCATATGGCACTGGAACGATTATTATCTTGCGGTTATGTATCTTTCCGATAAATTTCCGCTGGCAGTTAGAATTTATGATATAGATAACCTGATTACTGCTGTTAATATATGGGGCGGGGGAAGCGCAGTTGCTATAAAATCAGCAGCTTGCTTTATGTTTATAGCTCCTATGCTTGTGATTTATTTGTTTATGCAGAGAAAGTTTGTCCAAAGTATTGACCGCGTTGGTATTACGGGATAAAAAATAAAATGAGGAATAAATATATGCGCGAAAAGATTTGTATTGATGATAATTGGCTGTTTCACTTAGGCGACTTAAAAAAGGAAATACCGAAAACCAAAGGACCTATTTATATTTCTTCAAAGAGTGAAACAGAAAAATGGAGTCCGGCGGCACGCTATTATGATGATAAAAGCGACTCATATGACGATAACAGAGCAATTAACTGTGACTGCTGGAAAATTGTTAATCTGCCGCATGATTATATGATAAATAAAACGGTCGACAAGAACAGCAATAATACGCGCGGCTATGTTGAATATGAAAATGCATGGTACAGAAAACACCTGAAGATATCAAAAGAGGATGAGGGAAAGAGAATAACCTTGTATTTTGAGGGCATAGCTACGCAAAGCGATATTTATGTGAACGGACATATTATGAAGCATAATTATTGCGGCTATAATCCCTTTGAGGTTGACATTACCGACGTACTCGAATATGACGAAACTGCCCTTAATGTTGTTGCTGTATATACAAAATCCAAGGAGCACAACGGCTGGTGGTATGAAGGCGGAGGTATTTGCAGACATGTTTGGCTGCAAAAAACATCGCCTGTATGTATGGAAACATACGGCTTATATGTTTTGCCACAGAAGGTAGGTGAAACAGCGTGGCGTGTTTTGCTTATGGCTACTGTGTTAAACGAAACAGCGGAGCAAAGAACGGCCGATATTACATTCAGATTGCTTGACGGAGAAACGGTTATAGGCGAAGCGGCTGAATCCGTAAGCATTGCAGGTTTTGGCAAATCCGAAGAAAAAGCGGAAATTTCAATTGATGAACCGCGGCTATGGGATGTATGCAACCCATATATGTATAATGCGGAAGCGACCATAGCATTAAACGGCGCCGAATGTGATAAATATACGACAAGATTCGGCTTCAGAACATTTAAATTTGATTGCGATAAGGGATTTTTCCTTAACGGCAAACGGGTCCAAATAAACGGCGTTTGCTGTCACGAAGGATTCGGTATAACAGGCAGAGCAGTTCCTGATTCAATACAGAGATATCAAATTAAATTGATGAAAGAAATGGGCGCTAACGGTTACAGAACCTCGCATTATCCGCACGCAGAGGTTACAATGGACGCGCTGGATGAAAACGGTTTTATCGTTATGAACGAAACTCGTCATTTTAATTCGGATGAGGACAGTATAGAAGAGCTTGAGATGCTTGTTAAGCGTGATCGCAACCGCCCTTCGGTTTTTATGTGGTCAATAGGAAATGAAGAACCCACTCATAAAAATAATATAGGAGTGCGCGTTACTAAGCGACTTACCGCCGCAGTGAAGCGCCTTGATAATTCCAGACCTGTTACAAGCGCCATTGATGCCGATCCGCTTAATTCTCCCGTAGCTTTATGCAGTGAGCTTATCGGTATTAATTATAATTTGCAAATTTGGGATGAAATAAAAGAAAAATATCCCCGAACGCCGATTTATATTTCAGAATGCTGTGCAACCGGAACGACGCGCGGGTGGTATTATCCGGACAATCCGGGTCTCGGCAGACTATCGGCTTTTGATAAGGATACCAACCATTGGTTTTTGGGCAGAGAAAAAACAATAGCTGCAATACTGGAGCGCCCTTGGATTGCCGGCTCGTTCCAGTGGTCCGGAATTGAACATAGGGGAGAAACGGTTTGGCCAAGACTTTGTTCTGCCTCGGGCGCCGTAGATTTGTTTTTAAATAAAAAAGACGCCTTTTACCAAAACAAATCGTTATGGACAAAGGCACCGATGGTACATATACTTCCGACTTGGAATATGCCGGAACGCGAGGGCGAAACGGTTAGGGTTGTTGTTTATACCAACTGCGAAAGCGTAGAGCTGTTTCAGGACGGTCGTTCCGTAGGTAAACAGGTGGTCAAGCCGGTAAGCCATGCGGAGTGGAATATCTGCTATAAGCCCGGCAGATTAACTGCTGTTGGAGTTAAAAACGGAAGTGAGGTCAGCGAAACAATTGAAACATCCGGTGCGGCAGAGGAGCTGAAACTCGAAATTGTTTCCGAAATGCCGGTATCAGGCAAAAGGGACGCGGTACTTATTAAATGCAGCTGTTCTGACGGTGTGGGACGTTTTGTTCCGGATGCCGACCCTGAAATCACATTTTTCTGTGACGACACATCGGTAGCTCGGGTTGTCGGTACAGGCTCTGATAATTGCGATCATACTGTTGCTGATTCTAAAAAAAGAAAAATGTGGGCAGGGCTTTGCAGCGTTCTTGTTGAAACGACGGGTAAGCGCGGGGAAGTAACCCTTTATGCAAAGGCTTCGGGATTACGCCCCGCTAAGATAAAGCTATCTGTTTGATATTAAGCTAATTTGATTTTATTATTTCCATTACCTGTTCGCCGCTTATATTGCATACATCGGTATTTTCTTTAATTGCCAGTGTGGCTGCGATTCCGGCTGCTTCGCCTGTTGCAAGGCAATTCGGCATAACCCTTGTGCTTGATAAAACAATTCTTTCAACCGATATACAACGTCCAGCTACGAGTAAGTTGGAAATGTTTTCGGGTATAAGGCATCTGAAAGGAATTCCGTGACTGTCTCCCTTTTTATAGTTATCGTCAGGATTTACTTGAATTGTTTTTTCTTCGTTGCCCGACGGGTGGCAATCAAGCCAATACGAGTTTCGGGCAATTTCATCGCTAAAGCTTCTGCGACTGACATAATCTTCCAATGTTAAGGTATACTTTCCCTTTATTCTGCGCGATTCTCTAACTCCCATAAGCGGCGCGGTTTCTGCAAGATAGGAATCGCGAAAAGCGTCAGGCAGGTATTCCTTAAGTGCCTTATGATACTGTTCTGCGGTTTTTCTCCCGAGCATATACGACCGGCTCATTCCTTTAGTGTCAGACGGATTTAATGGGCGTAAATGTCCTCCGTTTACTATTAAAGTATCTCCGAAGAATACCGGAATAAAGTGGCGCGAGATAAGCGGATATTTCCCGTCTGCAATGATTTTAGGCCATATTCCATCGTCATAATTGCTGTTGATTTTTGTTTTAAGCTTATCTGTATGAACATTGCTTATAGCAAAGCAAAGACTTGACGACTGAACCTCGCCGTCTTGCCCTATTTCAAACGGAACTCCGCTGAACGCCGCTAAATCGCCGTCACCGGTACAGTCAATAAACACTTTAGCGCGGAACGCAGTTAATCCGCTTTTATTAGCAACGTAAATTTGTTTAATTCTTCCGTTTTCCGTTTCGGCAGAGCAAACGGTTGATTGGAATAGAACATCGGCGCCGCTTTCGACGACTGTATCGTCGTATACCCGCTTCAGGTCTTCTGGAGAAAGCTTAATCCAGTCCCACATATATTCCGGTATATTTATACGCTTTTTATAACGTGTAAGTATTTCAATCGGTAAGGAACGGTATATTACTTTTTCACCGTCGGTGAAGGGTGCAAAGGCTGAAACCATACCGGTAGTTCCCATTCCGCCGAGAGCCGATGTTGCTTCTATAAGCAGTGCTTTCATGCCCATTCTTGAAGCGGAAATTGCAGCACAGCAGCCTGCCGCCGCAAACTATAATGTCATATTCATTTGAAATGTTTTCGCAGAATAATCCTTTCATTGTAAAACGACCTTTCTATATATAATTCTAATTTATATTGTATATCACTAAGGCATTATTTTCTATCACAAAAGTCTGATAACATAATACAAAGGTTACATATTATTAAACGAGGGTGTATTTTTTGCTTTCTGTTAACGAATGGATAGAGTTGCTTGAACGCGGTCATAAATTTAAAATATACGTTTGGTGTCGGTTTGATGTTGCAAATGAATTGAATATCAATATTGAACACAGAATACACGGTAATGCATTATGTAATTATATTAAATCGTCATCGGACGGAATTGAAAAATGTATGTGCTGCCGCACCTGTGCAGATAGACTTGCTAAAAAACGCGGTAGGTTCAGCGCTCATTGTATTCACGGAATTTTTGAGGTGATTACACCTGTTTTTTCAAACGGAGAATGGGCTGCTACGGTATATATAAGCAATCTTTGCTACAATAAAGACGAAGCCGAAAAAAGAATTTTAAAAGCTTGTGATAAATATTCGTTGTCTTACACTTATGCGCTTTCGCTGATTGAAAAATCGGAATTTGAACTTGATTTAAAAGCTGCCGAAAAGCTTGCAGAGGCTGTGACTGAAATAATCACGGAAAAGCTGAAAAATGTAAAGCATATAAAAAAAGCCGTTCCTGAGCCTGTAAAAAGGCTTGCAGATATTGCGGCAGACTGTTTTTCGCAGGAAACGGTTAAATCTGTTTCGGAATACTACGGCATAAATGAAAAGTATTTAGGACAATTGTTTAAAGAAAACATGGGTCTAAGCTTTTGCAAATATAAGAACAAACTGAGACTTAAAGAGGCAGCATATATGCTTGGCAACAGCGACATAAAAGTAATAGATATCGCCGTTGCTATGGGATATGACAGCGCCGCATATTTTTCAAAAAAATTCCGTGAGGAATACGGTCTTTCGCCTACGGAATATCGCAAATCGGAAAACAAAAGAAATTTTAATAATTTGTGAGGTAGAATAAATGAATCTTGAAAAGCGAATAGATGATTTAATAAGCAAAATGACCTTAGAAGAAAAAATAGGTCAGCTTAATCAAATATCAAGCGCAGGAGAGGTCGGAAAACTGAAAGAACTGATTAAAAAGGGTAAAGTAGGCTCGCTTATAATGGCAAGCACCTGCTTTGCCGGCAGCGACGAGGGCGGCATTGCGGGCGTTGAGTATTTTAAAGAGCTGCAGCGTATAGCGGTTGAAGAAAGTCGTCTTGGAATACCTATGATATTCGGCAGAGATGTAATTCACGGTCATCATACCGTATATCCGCTGCCCTTAGCTATGGCAAGCTCATTTAATGATGAATTGGTGAAAACCGCCTACCGCGATATAGCAAGCGAGGCGGCGCTTGACCATATACACTGGACATTTACGCCGATGCTCGACCTTTCAAGAGATCCGAGGTGGGGCAGATGCGTTGAAAGCCCCGGAGAAGATCCGTATCTCGGCAGCAGAATGGCAGCAGCTATGGTCAAGGGAATACAGGGCGATAAACTGTCTGACGAAAGCTCAATCGCCGCCTGTGCAAAGCATTTTATAGGCTACGGATTATCCGAGGGCGGCAGGGATTACCTTGAATCAAAGGGCATCCGCGCGGAATACGGCGTGCTTGTCCCGCAAATAATCAATCGTGAGGGAAACGGCGTCTGCCCGATGGAACAGGCTGTTTCAGGCACGGAGGATGCACTTGAAGGCTGTAAACGAATAAAGGAACGCATGGCGCAGCTTCGCGCCGCGGCGGAGGAGGTATAAAATGGATTGGGAAACGCTTTGGAGCACGGTTTCCGGCTGGATAACGCAAACCGGGATAAAGCTTGTTGTCGCCGTGCTGGTCATGGCGGTGTCGTTCGCGCTGATAAACCGTCTGGGCAAGCGTATCGCCGAAAAGCACACCTCCCGTATCGTCGGCAGAAAGCAGGATAAAACGCTTGCACGCGCTATCGCAACGGCGGTGCGTATCGGCTTGAAGCTGCTTGTCGTTATCTGCCTTATCGGCTATCTCGGGCTGGATACAAGCGGTATTACGGCGGTCATCGCTTCGCTGGGCGTGAGCGTCGGTCTTGCCGTAAACGGCACGCTTTCCAATATCGCGGGCGGGGTACTGCTTGTTATAACGCGCCCGTTCAGCGATGACGATTATATCGAAGCCTGCGGTTATTCCGGCACGGTGGAGGATATAAAGCTGTGCAGCACAAAGCTCAGGACGGTCGACAACAAGGTCGTGTATCTGCCCAACGGCAAGCTTTCCACGAGCGAGATCGTAAATTATTCCGAAAAGCCGCTCCGGCGGGTGGATATTGTTTTTTCGGTATCCTATTCGGATGATTTCGGCGCCGCGCGCGATATAATTTTATCCGTGGCGCGCTCCTGCCCGCTTGTCGTGAGCGAACCCGAACCCTCCGTCTGCATGGATAAGCAATCGGCAAGCAGTATCGACCTGCTTTCCAAGCTATGGTGCAAAAACGGCGATTATTGGACGGTAAGAGCATATATGCTCGAAAACGTCAAAACGGCGTTCGATAAAAACGGCATAACCATTCCGTTCAACCAGCTTGATGTTAATATCAAAGGGCAATAAGAAAATGCCTTCGGTATTGTTCCGAAGGCATTTTTTAATGCGGTGCAAATTAAAAGCTCAGAACCTCCTGCGGCTTTGTGAAGGAGGAAAACACCGCCGTCGCGCTGCGGAAGTAAAGCACCTCCGTGGATTCAGGCGTGTAAAGCGCTTTGAGCTCGGGGTAAGCATTCAGCATGGAAACGCGTGCTTCCATTCTGTCGTCCATGACAAGCTCGCCGGATACGCGCAGCCAATCGCCGTTCAGCATGGCGCATATTTCGGCTTTCGGGTTGGCGGCAAGCTGTGCGGCGACGGCTTTGCTCCTGCCGGTCTGGATATAAAGCCGCCCTTCGAAAATGTGCGCGGTGCCGAAGGGGCGCACGCGCGGCTGATCGCCTTCTGCCGTGGCAAGGTAATAGGTTTCCGCCTTCTTCAAAAAATCACATACTCTTTCTGTCGTATTCATTGATGTTCTCCTGTGTCTTTTATATTTTCAAGCGGAGCGAACCGAAGCGTTCCGTCCGCATTTTGCATTGCCTGTACGAATACCGGCCTGCCGCCCCAGCCCCCGGGCGCGCATTCAAAGCCGGCGAATATACGCCTGCCGCGGAAAAGCGCGGATTTCGGCACGTTGCCGCAGGGGATGCGGGTTCCCTCCGGCGGGAGGTGTAACGTTCCGTCCGCAAAAAGCGGGCTTTCGGAAAAGGCGTATGTCGCCTTCCCTCCGTAGGAATAAACAAGGTAATATTTCCCGCCCATTTCGAACCTGTCGGCGCATTCCGGCTGGCGGCTGTCTGCCGAAACGAGCACCGGCCCTTCATCACGCATTTCGGATGCGCTTGTCGGCAGAATGTCTGCGGAAAAATGTGCAAGGCAGCCGCGCCCGTTTTCCGCAAGCGAGGTGGTTATGAATATATGGTAACGCCCGCCGGAGTAAAACACAAACGGGTCGCGTGCGGAAACGGCATCGTAACGTTCCGGCAACCGGAAGTAACGCCCGGATTTTTCAAATGTAATGCCGTCGTCCGAAAAAGCCCAGGAAAGCCTTGCGGCGGAGCGATCGGACATACGCACCGAATAAAAGGCAAGCAGCCTTCCGCCGCAGCGTATGACCGAACCGGTGCAGATCGAGCCTTCGCACGGGTCGGTTATCGGTACGGCAAGCGGGTATTTTGTCCAATGCTCGAAATCGCCCGTGGATATGTGCGCCCATTGATGTGCGCCCAGCCCCCATTTGCTCCCGTGGTGGCGGCGGTCATAAAGAAAAAAGAGGTGAAATACGCCGTCATCGGCAAAGGGCATACAGTCGCCTGCGTTCACGCCGGCGGGGAGGCATTCGTCAAGTGCCATGCCGTGAAGTACGGCGGTGTCCGGCTTGCCGTCGGGCATTTCGGCAACGGTGCATTCGATATCGCCGTCGCATTCCGCGTTTTGCGTGAGGTAAAGCCTGCCTGCCGGCCATTCCTCATCCGCAAGCGCGCCGTTTTTGTAAAGCTCGGCACGGTAAGGGTATATCGCGGCGGAAATGCTGTCGCCCCGTTTTGCGTTTGCCGCCAAAAGCAGCGGTGCGGGCGAAAAATCGCAGAACAGTCGAAGCTCGAATGTATCGCCGTTGAACGAGACTGCTGCGGCGGTCTTTCCTCCGCAGCTTATGACTGCGGCGCCCGGAGTTGCGTTCGCGGTAAGAAAAAGCATTTTCATACCCTCCTTTTTGCCATTTTAACATAACCGGATCGGTAATTCAACACACATTTTTCGCTTTCGTCTATTGCTTTTTTAACGCATTAAAGTTACAATGGATATCATAAGAGGAGACTTGATATGAGAATTGTGATTAAGGTAGGAACATCTACGCTGGCGTATTCGACGGGCAACCTGAACATACGCCATATGGAAACGCTTTGCAAGGTCATAAGCGATATAAAAAATGCGGGTTTTGAGGTGATACTCGTCTCCTCCGGCGCCGTCGGGATGGGGATGGGCAAGCTTTCGCTTTCCGAACGCCCGCGTGAGCTGACATTGAAGCAGGCTGCCGCGGCTGTCGGTCAATGCGAGCTGATGTATACATACGACAAGCTTTTTTCGGAATACAACCACACCGTCGCACAGATACTGCTCACGGCGGAGGATGTAAACGATCCGGAGCGCCGCGGTAATTTTGTCAACACCGTCGAAAAGCTGCTTGCTTTGAAGGTATTGCCGGTCATAAACGAAAACGACACCGTCGCCACGAGCGAGCTTGTTATCGGCGACAACGACACGCTTGCCGCAATTGTGGGCGAAAGCATCGGTGCGGATCTCACCGTGATACTTTCGGATATCGAAGGCCTGTTCACCGCCGACCCGCACAAGGACGAAAATGCGGAGCTTATACCTGTCGTGCGCGAGCTGACACCCGACATATACGCGCTTGCCGGCTGCCCGAGCTCCGGGATCGGAACCGGCGGCATGGCTACAAAGCTGCGCGCTGCGGAAATAGTGACATCCGGCGGATGCGATATGGTAATTGCCGACGGTACCGACCCGGCGGTTCTTTATGACATTATCGAAGGGAAGCCCATCGGAACACGCTTTATCGGGAGGAAGGATAAATGACCACACATGAAATAATGCAGCGTGCAAAGAAAGCATCAAAGCGTTTTTTCGCCACCGCGGACGAAAAAAACGCAGCGCTCATAAATATGGCGGATTCGCTCGAAGCGCACCAAACCGAAATACTTGCCGCAAACGGAGCGGATGTCGCGGCGGCAAGGGGAAATATGTCCGAGGTTATGATCGACAGGCTGCTCCTCACCCCCGAACGTATACACGCAATGGCTTGCGGAATGCGCGATGTCGCACGGCTGCACGATCCTGTCGGTGAAGTGTTATCCGAGCACAAACACCCCGGCGGAATGCTTATCCGCAAGGTGTGCGTGCCGATGGGCGTTGTGGCGATAATATACGAAAGCCGTCCGAATGTCACATCGGATGCCGCATCGCTTGCGCTCAAAAGCGGCAACGCCTGCATATTGCGCAGCGGAAAGGAGGCGCACGCCTCCGCCGAAGCGATAACAAACGCCCTGCGCGAAGGGCTTTCCGTCTCCGGTATGGACAGCGATCTTGTCCAGCTTGTTTCGGATACGAGCCGCGAAAGCTCCTATGAACTCATGCGCGGAAACGGGTATATAGACCTTCTCATCCCGCGCGGCGGCAAGGGGCTTATAAAGGCGTGCGTGGAAAACGCGACGGTGCCCTGTATCGAAACCGGCACGGGTATCTGCCATATCTATGTGGACAAGGCGGCAGACATCGAAAAGGCGCTGAATATTGTCGAAAATGCCAAAACCTCGCGCCCTTCGGTGTGCAATGCGGCGGAGGTCTGCCTTGTGCATGAATCGATTGCGGAGAAATTTCTGCCCATGCTTGAAGGGCGGCTTGTCGAAAAGCGTGCCGCGCAGGGCAAGCCTGCCGTGGAATTGCGTGCCGACGGGCGCGCGATAAAATACCTGAAAACGGCTGCGCCGGCGGGCGGTTCGGATTTCGATACCGAATTTCTGGATTATATACTCGCTGTCGGAGTAGTGGATTCCGTCGAATCCGCAGTAATGCACATCTCCGCGCATTCCACGCACCACAGCGATGCGATAATTACGGAGGATGCCGCCGCGGCGGAGTGCTTTACCCGCAGCGTGGACAGCGCCGCGGTGTATGTAAATGCCTCCACACGCTTTACGGACGGCGGCGAATTTGGGCTGGGCTGTGAAATGGGCATTTCCACGCAGAAGCTCCATGCACGCGGGCCGATGGGCATCCGCGAGCTGACGACTTATAAATACATCGTTACCGGCAACGGCAACATTCGTTAGAGAGGGAATTTATATGAAAAAATACGTTGCCGGTTTTATCGGTGCCGGAAATATGGGCGGGGCGCTCCTGCGCGCCGTTGCCGCTGCAGCCGGCGGGGAAAGCATTATATTCTGCGAGCATAACCCCGCGCGCTCGCAGGCGATATCCGGCGAGGTGGGCGCTTTGGCTGCGGATGCCGAAGCCGTCGCTTCGCAATCGCGATTCCTCTTTCTCGGCGTAAAGCCGGATGGGGTATCCGCGCTCGGAGCTCGGATAAAGGATCAGATCGACAACGAAACCGTTGTCGTGACAATGGCTGCCGGCGTTTCCTCCGCTTCCGTCGCCGCCGATTACGGAACCGACCGTGTTATACGCATCATGCCCAACACACCCGTAGCGGCGGGGGAGGGAACGGTGCTTTACTGCTGCGCGGGCGGGGTCGGCGATGCTGAAGTCGGGCAGTTCACCGCGATAATGTCCCGCTGCGGGCTGCTTACGCCTATCGCAGAAAAGCATATTGATGCCGCAGCCGCGCTTACCGGGTGCGGACCGGCATATGTATATATGTTTATCGAAGCGCTTGCGGACGGCGCTGTGAAATGCGGTCTGCCGCGTGCGGAGGCGCTGCTTTATGCAAAGCAGACGGTTCTCGGCTCGGCAAGGCTTGCGCTGGAAAGCGGAAAGCACCCCGGCGAGTTGAAGGATGCCGTGTGCTCACCCGGCGGTACGACGATCGAGGGCGTTATGGAGCTGGAACGCAATTCCTTCCGTTATGCCGCAGCAAACGCCGTTGTCGCCGCGTATGAAAAAACGGCAAAGCTTAAAAAGTAACAAAAAAGGTACTCCGTGCGGGTAAGCGCGGAGTACCTTTTTTATGCTGTTTGCTTAATGTCTGTGCGCGGTTCAGCCGAAATATCTTTTCAGCATACCCTCAAAGCCTTTGCCGTGACGGGCTTCGTCCTTTGCCATTTCGTGGACGGTATCGTGGATCGCATCGTAACCGAGCTCCTTTGCGCGCTTCGCAAGCTCGAACTTGCCGGAGGTTGCACCGCATTCGGCTTCACTGCGGAGCGTGAGGTTCTTTTTGGTGGAATCGGTCACGACTTCACCCAGCAGCTCGGCAAATTTGGCGGCGTGCTCGGCTTCTTCATATGCCGCCTGGAGGTAAAAGGCGCCGATCTCGGGGTAACCCTCGCGGATTGCCTGGCGACTCATTGCGATATACATACCGACTTCGGTGCATTCGCCCTCGAAGTTGGCTTTAAGTCCGTTGTAAACTTCTTCGTCGATCTTGCCTTTTGCACCTACACCGATAACGTGCTCGCAGGCATAATTGAGTGAATCTTCCTTCATTTCGATGAATTTCGAGCCGGGAACGCCGCACTGCGGGCACTTTTCGGGCGGGAATTCTCCAACGTGTACATAGCCGCAAACGGGGCAGACAAATTTCTTCATGGTGATTACTCCTTTAATTTTCGTGTTTTTGTTGTTTTATATTGCATTCACGGCACAAGCCGTAAAACACAAAGGAATGCGAGGTTATCTTCACGCCGGAGCGCTGCTCGATCAAACGGTCGAGCCCGGAGATTTCATCATCGCAACCGACATCCGAAAGCCTTTTGCAGGCGTTGCAGAAGAAGTGGTTGTGGTCGCGCGTCTGCGCATCATAACGCACGGTTCCGTCGCCGACATCAAGCCTTATCGCCATGCCGTTTTCGCATAGCGTTGTGAGGTTGCGGTAGACCGTCGCAAGGCTCAGCTTCGGGATATCGGCCTTCAGGTGTTCGTATAACCATTCCGCGCTCGGGTGGCAGGTAACGCTTTTAAGCAATTCGTATATCGCTTCACGCTGGCGGGAACGCTTCTGCTTTTCGGGCATAGAGGACCTTCTTTCAAAAACGATAACGATAATTATTATCGTTTCTGATACTATAATACCACACGCAAAAACGTTTGTCAATAGGGAATCGAAAAAATTTTTCCTGCCATGCAGAAATCCGAATCCAAAACAAAAACAGCGCCTCCGCCGCCGATCGCGGGCGGAAGCGCCGTGCTTTTTCGGTATTTATTCACGGGGGAGCAGCGACATTGTCTTTTCGGTCAGACTGTCAACCGAAACGCGGTTGTACCCCTCCACGGAGGTGAGCAGCTCGCCCGAAAAGGTTTCGTACCAAACGGCGGGTATGCCGCTTTTGCCGAGCAGCATACCGACAACGCTCCCGGCGGTGGCACCGTTGCAATCGGTGTCGTAGCCGCACATGACCGCTGTGCCCGCAGTTTTTGCGAAATCGCCCCCGCCGTAAAGCAGGGAATGTGCGACGACCGCCGCATTGGTAATAACGCTGCCCCATTCAAGCTCGATATTTTCGTTATACAGCGTGTGGAGCTTTTCGCGTGCTTCTTCTTCGCGCGTGCCGTTGTCAAAATCCTTCACGACACGCCATACGGCTTCCGCAAGACGGCAATTAGCGGGGATCTGTTCAAGCGCCGTTGTGACCACATATCTTATATTGCTGCTTACCGCGGCAATGGCTATCATCGCGGCGACCCACATTTCGCCGTATATCCCGTTGCCGGTGTGCGAAATGCTCGCATCGCGGTATGCCATAGAGGCTGCATTGACCGGATCGCCCGGGTTGCAGTAGCCGTAGAAATCCGCGCGTATCTGTGCGCCGATGTATTCCCGGTACGGGTTGTGATATCTTGCCGTTTCGGGCGGGACAAGCCCGCGCGCGGCGTTGCAGTAGGTAATGCGCTCCGCAGTGCAGGCGGTAACGATGGGCATATATCTCAGCCAGGATTCCAGCGCCTGCACGGCAAGGAAATCCCGCCCGAAGCTTTCCACCGTTTTCAGACCGATAACGGTATATGTAGTGTCATCATCGGCGGGGGAGGCACCCGTAAAATTGTCCGCCCACGCCGCTTCCGGGTTCGGCTCGAAATGCTGCCGGACGGTTTCGGTGAAATCGGCAAGACGGGCATAGCGGCGCATCGGCATATTTCCGCTGAGCGAGAGAAATTTTTTGATATTCGCATATCGCCAGCCCTCGAAAGGCTTGCCTATAAGGCAGCCCGCGATCCTGCCTGCCCACGCGCCGGCAATACGGTCGCGCAGGGCATCGCTTTGCTTGGGGTGCACGGGCGAAAATGTCTGCTCCGGGCGTGCATCAAGTATGCTTTCGTAGTCGCTCGGCTCGTTATATGCATATCCGGGCTTTACGGCGGAATTCACAAGCAGTCTGCCGGTTTCCGCGCCGATCGCTTCGAAATCGCGGCGGCTGCCTTCGCGGCGGCTTTCACGCTCCACAAATTCGCATAGCTCCTTCAGGTCGTCTACATCGCGCCCTTCGTTCCTGCACTGTATCCATTCGTTCACAAGGTATTGCTCGTAGTGCATCCAGCACCATTCTTTTACTGTTTTCATTGCTTTTGCTCCCGATGATCCGTTGTATTTGACAATGGACCTCAAAGTATTATATAATCGGCGTATAGCGAAAAAACGACGGAGGTGGCTGCAGTGTCAAGACAGACAACGCTTTGCTATATTGAAAAGGGCGACGAGTATCTTATGCTCCACCGCATAAAGAAGAAAAACGACGAAAACCGCGATAAGTGGATCGGTGTCGGCGGCGGGCTGGAATACGGCGAATCGCCGGAGGACTGCATGAAGCGCGAAATATCCGAGGAGACCGGGCTCGAAGCCACGGACTGGCAATACCGCGGTATTGTCACCTTTGTTTCGGATGAATTCGGCACCGAATATATGCACCTGTTTCGGGTGACATCCTGGCACGGCACGCTTCACGAATGCTCGGAGGGCGTGCTCGAATGGATACCGAAGCGGCGTTTGCCGGAGCTTCCCGCATGGGAAGGCGACCGCATATTCCTCGAACTGCTCGAAAGCGATTACCCGTTTTTTTCGTTAAAGCTCGTTTACCGCGGCGAAAAGCTTGTGTCTGCAGTGCTCAACGGCAAAACGTATATAAAATAACGGTTTATTCCTCCGTTTCGAAGAAATGCGCGGGGATCCTTCTTTCGCGGTAGTAAAATTCGCGGTCGCGCTCGGATATTTCGCGGATCACCCGGCAGGGATTGCCGACGGCAACGCACCCCGCGGGGATATCCTTTGTCACAACGCTTCCCGCCCCAGTTGGCGTGCAGCGGCGGTTCGATATAACAGCCCTCGCCCGCTTCGGCAAACATTTCGCGTATCAGCGCGCGGCGCTTTTTGGGTTCTGTCGGGCGTGTCATGTTGTAATCGTACAGGCGGTCAAGGCAGAGCGTCTGTTCCGCGGCAAGTGCGGTGTCGCCGCTATCGTAAAGCTCGCCGCTTTTCATTGCTTCAAAAATATCCTTTATTTCGTATCTCCACGGCTTTTTCAGAAAAGCCCTGTTATATTGCCGTTTTCGTCCACATCTATGTTTTCGGCTGCGGGGTGCTTCGGCAGCCCCGGCATGGTGAGTATGTCGCCCGTCAGCGCGACAACGAACCCCGCGCCTGCGCTCACGCGAAGGCTGCGCACGGTGACAGTAAACCCTTCCGGCGCGCACAGCTTTGCCGGATCGTCCGAAAAGCTGTACTGTGTTTTCGCAATGCACACCGGCAGATTGCCGAAGCCCTGCTCCTCCAGCACCGCAAGCTGCTTTTTTGCCTGCGATGTCAGTTCGATACCCGCGCCGCGGTAGACCTTTGTCACCACGGCGTTTATCTTTTCCGGGATGCTCATTTCGCTCTCGTAGGCGAAACGGAAATCCCCGCTGCCTTCGTCGCATATCCGCACGACCTCCCGTGCGAGCTCCTCAGCGCCCGCGCCGCCGCACGCCCATGCGTCCGAAAGCACGGCTTTTATACCGAGCCTGCGGCATTCATCCAGCACGAGCTTTACTTCGGCATCCGTGTCGGTGGGGAAGCGGTTCAATGCGACACCACCCGGCAGACGGTAAACCTCGCGGATATTCGCCGCATGTCGCAAAAGGTTGGGAATCCCGCGGGCAAGTGCGGCGGTGTCCTCCCTCGCAAGCTCGCTTTTTGCAAGCCCGCCGTGCATTTTCAGTGCGCGCACTGTTGCAACTATAACAACCGCATCCGGCTTTATTCCCGCCGCGCGGCATTTTATATCCAGGAATTTTTCCGCGCCCAGGTCGGCACCGAAGCCCGCCTCCGTCACGGTGTAATCCATAAGGCTCATGGAAAGCCTTGTCGCACGCACGGAATTGCAGCCGTGCGCAATGTTCGCAAAGGGACCGCCGTGAATAAAGGCGGGGGTGCCTTCCAATGTCTGCACAAGGTTCG
>OGOZ01000135.1_pt1 | contig 49945 bp, 35 predicted proteins | sample 1552801 | NCBI WGS metagenome assembly OGOZ01 (sample SAMEA2580196, study PRJEB22360) | human gut metagenome | biome: human gut; feature: human-associated habitat; material: faeces | place: Denmark | collected 2008/2010 | reverse complement strand
TGTACTGGCAATCAAATCGGTGGCAATTCTCAATATTTTGCCCGAGTATCTTGTTGCCCTTGTCGGTACGGCGCCGCTTGTCATGGGTGTGCGCCGCGGGCTTAAACTGGGTGTTGACGGCAACAACCGGAAGCGCGACGAAGTGCCGATGGCGAATGACGACGGTCAACAAAAAGACGATACGTATACGGATTTCGCCGACAACAATTCCCAAAACGACAACGTAACGACAGACGAAAACAACTAAAAACCATGGAGTAAACTAATGATATTTACCGTAGACATTGGCAACACTAACATCAAGATAGGTATTTTTGACGGAAAAGGGAACCTTGCCAATTCATTCAAAATGAGCACGGACGTCAAGCGTACGTCGGACGAATACGTGGCATTGCTGCTGCAACTTTTGTCGCACTCTGGCATTTCGGAAAAGTCCGTCACGGGCGCAATAGTGTCGTCGGTTATTCCGCAACTGGACTACACGTTTACCAACGTCATCAAGTACGTGTTCGGCGTCAGACCGCTTGTAGTGGGCGTTGGCGTAAAGACGGGGCTTGCAATCCGTTACGACTTCCCGAGGGAACTGGGCAGTGACCGTATCATTACTTGCGTAGCCGCGGAAAAGCAGTATGGCGCACCTTTTATTCTGGTGGACTTCGGCACGGCGACGACATTCAACGTCGTCAACGAACGCAAGGAATTTGTCGGAGGCGCAATTACGCTCGGGCTCAAATCCACTGTGGACAGTCTTGCCAGGTGCACGGCGAAACTGCCCAATGTGGAATTGGAAATCCCGGGTAAAGTTGTCGGTCAGTCCACGGGCAAAGCCATCCAGAGTGGCGTAATTTACGGCGTTGTCGGGCAGGTGAAGTACATGATCGAACGTATCAAAGCCGAAACGGGCTTGACCGACGCCAAAGTAATAGCAACGGGCGGTTTGTCCAACATCGTCAACGCCGTCGAACCGATTTTTGACCACATCGACAGGGAACTGTCCCTTCGCGGCTTGTATCAGATATACGTAAACAACCAAAGCATATAACTCAACGTTTAACTACGTTGCCGTTGACCGCTTAACCGTCAGATAAATGCGGCGAAGCCTGAGACGAATTTTTGTAAGCAAGCCTTTTGTCTATATTGCAGGCGGCAAAAAAAATGCCGATTACCGTAGTCAAAACATCCGTCAGCCGAGAAGCAAACTTTGAAGTTGTGGGCGACAGGGTGTTGCCGACGGAAAACCGTCATTCCGAGGGCGCGGCTGGGAAGGCTGCCTACCACAGGTAAAATTGCTCCGACGGAATGCCGAGCCATCAGGGCGTGTTTTCCGTTGGTAATACCCTGCCGACCACAGCAATAAACCATTTTCGGCTGACATAAACTAACGAACGACACAATTTACGTACTTATTTTCGACCAAAAATCCAACCACACAAAAATGAGTAAACCATTTATATTGCACTCTAAATATAAGCCTTGCGGCGACCAACCGCAAGCCATAGCCGAACTGACCGAAGGCATACAAAACGGTCTTGCCACGCAGGTTTTGCGCGGCGTTACGGGCAGCGGAAAAACCTTTACGATGGCAAACATCATTGCCAACGTCAACCGTCCCGCGCTTGTAATCTGCCACAACAAAACTTTGGCGGCGCAACTCTGCAACGAGTTCAGAGAGTTTTTCCCCGAAAACCGCGTGGAATTTTTCGTGTCGTATTACGACTACTACATGCCGGAAAGTTACATTCCGTCACGCGACCTGTACATCGAAAAGGAACTGGACATCAACGACGAAATCGACAAATTGCGCCACTCGGCGACGTGCAGTCTGTTTGAACGGCGCGACACGATAGTGGTTGCCAGCGTAAGTTGTATTTATGGCTTGGGTGCACCCGGCGACTACTACAAAATGAGCCTGTCGCTGCGCCCCGGCGACAACGTTTCCATGCGCGACGTGATACGCAAACTTGTCAACATTCAGTACAAGCGCAACGACATGGACTTTGCGCGCGGCACGTTTCGCGTCCGTGGCGACATAATCGAAATCTACCCTGCCAGTTACAGCGAGCACGCAATCCGCGTGTCCTTCTGGGGCGACGAAGTGGAAGAAGTGTCGGAAATCGACGTCGTTACGGGCAACACCGTGGCAAAACTGTTGCATACAATCGTGTTTCCCGCAAGTCACTACGTCGTGGAAGGCATAACGATGGAAAAGGCTCTTGTTGACATCAAGCACGATATGGAAATCGAAAGTCAGGACTTCATTGACCACAACAAGTTGATTGAAGGACAACGGCTTAAACAGCGCGTAAGTTACGATATGGAAATGATGCAGGAAGTAGGGTACTGCAGCGGTATCGAAAACTACAGTCGTTACTTCGACGGACGTAGCCCCGGGCAGCCGCCGTATACGCTTATCGACTACTTCCCCGACGACTTTGTGACCTTTATCGACGAAAGTCACATGACCATTCCGCAAATCCGCGCAATGTACAACGGTGACAGAGCGCGCAAAAACAACCTTGTAGGGTACGGCTTTCGCCTGAAGTCGGCTTACGACAACCGTCCGCTTACCTTTGACGAATTTGACAGCCGTATCGGGCAACTGGTGTGCGTGTCGGCAACCCCCGCGCCTTACGAAATGCAACGCGCCGACAACGTGGTGGAACAACTTATCCGCCCGACGGGGCTACTGGATCCGTCGGTTGAGGTTCGCCCCGTAAGCGGTCAGATAGACGACCTTATGGGCGAAATAAGCAAAGTTACGGCAAGCGGCGGTCGCGTACTGGTGACGACGCTTACCAAGCGCATGGCGGAAAGCCTTACGGACTTTTTGGCAAAGCAGGACGTAAAAGTGCGGTATATGCACTCGGAAATAGACACTCTGGAACGCGTCGAAATCGTAAACGGACTTAAAAAGGGCGAGTTTGACGTGCTGGTGGGTATCAACCTTTTGCGCGAAGGGCTGGACATGCCGCAGGTAAAACTGGTTGCAATACTGGACGCGGACAAGGAAGGTTTTTTGCGAAGCGACACCGCGCTGATACAGACAATCGGACGTGCAGCGCGTAACAGCGAGGGACGTGTAATAATGTACGCCGACGTGATTACCGACAGCATGAAGCGTGCCATCGACGAAACTAACCGCCGCAGAAGCATACAAAACGAGTACAACGTAGCGCATGGAATTACGCCAAAGACTATTGACCACGATGTGGAAAATACGCTGGAAATTACAAAGAAAGGCGAATCGGCAATGTCGATAGACGAACTGGAACGGGAGATAGACAACGTGACGGCTCGTATGAAAACGGCGGCAAATCAATTGGATTTCGAGCGCGCCATTCAACTGCGCGAGCAGGTGAGCAACCTTACCAAACAACTTGAAAGGCTCAAAAAGAAAAAGTCGCGTAAGTGACGGATTATTTTGCAAAATTTTGTGGTTTAAGAGAGGTATCGTTATGAAAAAGCGTGGCAGGCGCAAGGCACTCGAGCGACTTGTACAACTAATAGAAGAAGCACAAATGCTGGGGTATACAAGTGCTGAGGACTTGGCAGAGTATCTTTTGGATAACGGCGTTTGCGACAATGCAGAGGTTATCCGACAAATAATGATTTGGGGTAACTGAAAGCAGCAATATCTGAACACAATTCTTAACATCCCCCCCCTACGCACACAAATACTTAAAGTTTTTGAAAGGATAGGGGTGTGGGGGAAGGAAAACTTTTTCCCAAAAAGTTTCCCTTCCCCCACAAAAATCCCCACCCAAATCAAACAAAAAATAAAAATGAAAGAAATTATTGTTAAAAACGCAAAAGAAAACAACTTAAAAAGCGTCAGCGTTACTATACCGCGCGACAAACTGGTCGTGTTTACGGGCTTGTCGGGCAGCGGCAAATCATCGCTTGCCTTCGACACGATTTTTGCCGAGGGACAGCGCAGGTACATGGAAAGCCTCAGCAGCTACGCAAGGCAGTTTTTGGGGCTGATGGAAAAGCCCGACGTCGAAAGTATCGAAGGACTGAGCCCGGCGATTTCCATCGACCAGAAAACAACCAGTTCCAACCCGCGCTCGACGGTGGGCACAGTGACGGAAATCTACGACTATTTGCGTTTGCTTTTTGCAAGGGTCGGCACGCCGTACTGCCCTCATTGCGGACATGAAATCAAAAAGACCGGTGTCGACCAGATTTGCGACCGTGTTGCCGCCTATCCCGTCGGTACAAAATTGCAGATACTTGCGCCTGTCGTAAGGGGCAGAAAGGGCGAGTTTACCAAACTGTTTGAACAACTGAAAAAGCAAGGTTTTGTCCGCGTGATAGTGGACGGCAACCCGTATACGCTGGACGAAGAAATTAAACTTGAAAAGAACATAAAACATAACATCAGCGTGGTGGTGGACCGCCTTGTCGTAAAGGACGAAATGAACAGTCGCCTTGCCGAAAGCGTGGAAACCGCGCTTAAACTTGCCGACGGCTTGATGGTGGTTTCGACGGGCGACGAGGAAACAACCTTTTCCGGCAAGTTTGCCTGCCCCGAGTGCGGATTTACCATCGAAGAAATGGAGCCGCGCAGTTTTTCGTTCAACAGTCCGTTCGGTGCCTGCCCCGAGTGCAGCGGCCTTGGCTTCAAACAGGAATTCGACGAACGCCTTATACTGCCCGACGACAGCAAAAGTCTGCACGGCAACGCAATAAGGCTGCTCGGGTTCAATCTGGGCGCGGCAAGTTGGATGCGTATGCTGTTTGATGCACTTGCCGACAAGTACGGTTTCAGTTGCGATGTGCCCGTAAGGGAGCTGCCGAAGAGCGTGTACAACACTATTATGTACGGCAACGGTGGCGAAGCACTTACCTGCTACTTGGACGACGGACGCAGTTTCAACACCACATGGGAAGGCATAATCCCCATGATGACGCGTCGTCACGCCGAGTGCAAAAGCGACTGGACAAGACAGGAATACGAAAAGTTTATGGTGGACAAACCGTGCTCTAAGTGTCACGGTAAACGCCTTAAAGACGAGATACTGGCAGTTAAGGTGGGCGGGAAGTCGGCGAACTGTCGGTTGTCAAGGCGCTGGACTTCTTTGAAACGCTTGCGCTTGACGAAACAAAGGCGAAGATTGCCTACCTTGTGCTTAAGGAAATCAAGGCGCGTCTGCGCTTTTTGGTGGACGTGGGACTTGGTTACCTTACGCTCAACCGTTCCGCCGGTACGCTGTCGGGCGGCGAAGCGCAACGCATAAGACTTGCCACGCAGATAGGCAGCGGACTGACAGGCGTGCTGTACATTCTGGACGAACCGAGTATCGGGCTGCACCAACGGGACAACGCCAAACTGATTGCAACGCTTACCAAACTGCGCGACGTTGGCAACACGCTGATTGTGGTCGAACACGACGAAGACACGATACGCGCGGCGGACTTCGTGGTGGACGTGGGACCGGGCGCAGGCGTGCACGGCGGCGAAATAGTGTGCGCAGGCACAGTGCAAGACGTCATGAACTGCCCCGAAAGCATTACCGGCAAGTACCTGTCGGGCGAGTTGTCCATACCCGTGCCGACGGAACGCCGAAAGGGCAACGGACACAGCATTGTGGTGCACGGCGCACGCAAAAATAACCTTAAAAACATCGACGTAACAATACCGCTGGGGTGCATGACGTTGATTACGGGCGTTTCGGGCAGTGGCAAAAGCAGCCTTGTAAACGAAGTTTTGCTGCCGTACCTGTCGGAAAAACTGAACCGCGCCAAACCGACGGCGGTTGAGTGCGACGGCATTGACGGCATAGAGTACCTTGACAAGGTAATTGCCATCGATCAGAGCGCAATCGGGCGCACGCCGAGAAGCAACCCTGCGACTTACACGGGCGTGTTCGGGCTTATCAGAGATTTGTTTGCAAGTACTTTGGACGCCAAGGAACGCGGTTACACAAGCGGACGATTCAGTTTCAACGTCAAGGGCGGCAGGTGCGAACACTGCGACGGTGACGGCATACTGAAAATCGCCATGAACTTTTTGCCCGACGTGTACGTGCCTTGCGAAGTTTGCCACGGCGCACGGTACAACCGTGAAACGCTGGCTGTCAAATACAAGGGCAAGTCCATCGCCGACGTACTGGACATGACGGTGGAAGAAGCCGTCGGATTTTTCCAAAATATAAGCAGTATCAAAAACAAGATGCAAACGCTGTATGACGTGGGGCTTGGGTACATCAAACTGGGTCAAAGCGCAACAACGCTGTCGGGCGGCGAGGCGCAACGCGTAAAACTGGCAACGGAACTCAGCAAGCGCAGCACTGGCAAAACGATGTACATTCTGGACGAACCTACGACGGGCTTGCACACGCACGACGTGGCGAAACTGATTACCATTTTGCAACGATTGGTCGCGGCAGGCAACACGGTTGTCGTAATCGAGCACAACCTTGACGTAATTAAGGTTGCCGACCACATCATCGACCTCGGACCGGAAGGCGGCGACGGCGGCGGCACGATTGTGGCAACGGGTACTCCCGAAGAAGTTGCCGGATGCGAACAAAGTTACACGGGGCAGTTTTTGAAAAAGATGCTGAAGTAACAATACGGTGTAAAAAAACTGCTTACTCAAAAAAGTCGGGCGGAAATGTAAAGTTTCTGTTTGTTCACTTTGTATTTGTTTGTCACTAAATAGAAAAAGCCTTTTGTTTCAAAATGTCATTGCGAGGTACTGACGGAAAACCAATCACGAAAATCAGACTGTTTTCTAATCGTGCACGCACGGGTGCCAATCCCCCGAAAGGGTACCATTCGTCTGTAACACGATATCGCAATCGCTAATTTTGCAACAATTAGCAGTAAAATAATGTAACTAAAAATCCCGTATCGGTACAATTGCGTACTCGTTGCGGGATTTTTTTGTTGCGTTTTGAAAACGTTTTATTGACCGCCTTGCACAAAAGTAAATTGTCGGACATATAATAATCGTGGCATTGCGGAGACAGGCGGTTGTTTGGCTACGACGATTTGATGAATGAAGTGCGTATGTTTAACGCCCATGGTGTGGAAACCGGCGTCGTCGGGCGGTCGGAACTTGGGCAGACGATACCATATGTTTTTGTCGGCGAGAAGAACGACCGTCGGATGATTGTGACCGGAGGCATACACGCACGCGAGCACCTGACGTCGCTTGTCGTGGTGTGTCTTGCAAAGTATCTCGTCGCCCACCCCGAAAAAGTTATGCTCGGCGGAATTTACTTTGTCCCGACGGTAAACCCCGACGGAATGCGGCTGTGTCAGGAAGGCGTTGGCTTTGTCGAGGACAAGGAACGTAAAAGTAATCTGCTGGCAATCAACGGCGGGAACACGGATTTTTCGCTGTGGAAGGCAAATGCCGACGGCGTTGACCTCAACGTCAATTTTGACGCGGAATGGGGCACCGGCAAAAGCAATGTGTTTTGCAAATCTTCGGAAAATTACGTTGGCAAATCACCCTTTTCTGCAGCCGAAAGTCGCGCGCTTGCCGAGTTTACGCGGCTTGTAGATCCAATTGTTACGCTGTCCTACCACCTCAAGGGCGAGGAAATCTACTGGTATTTCGGACAAAGCGGCGACAATCTTGTGCGCGACGAAAAGTTGGCGCAAGCCGTCGCGCGGCACACGGGATACAGGCTTGTCGGGGACACACGCGGCAGTGCAGGCGGCTACAAGGACTGGTGCGTGCAATGCTTAGGCATACCGTCGTTTACAATCGAGGTCGGCAACGACAAGTTTCCGCATCCGTTCCCGTACGGCGAACTACGCAACATTCTTACGCAAAACGAAGATTTGCCGCGTCTGCTTCTCAACACAGTCGCACGTGGCGACCGCACTCGTCATTACGGCATTACGGCAGAGTAAGAAAAACGCAATGTGTTAAATTTTTGCATACGTATGCGATTTTTGCTTACAAAATCTGCATTTTGCGCAAAAAAAAAGACTATCGCCCTGCACGATAGTCTTTTGCTTTTAATGTTGGTGGCGTATCCGACGTCGATAAATCGCATGTTTAACGATTGCCTGACCGTCGCCCACGTCGCAACTGAAATTACTTGTTTTCCGTAATTCGGGTAACCTTGATAAGGTTAGTGCCGACGTTCTTTCCAAGGGGTACGCCTGCGGTAATTACGATGTTGTCGCCGTCTGCGGCAAGCCCCATGTTTTTGACCGTTTCTTCGGCGTTGATAAACATCTCGTCGGTGTTGTCAAACACCTGTGTAATGACGGGTATCACGCCCCAACTGGTGGCAAGGCGGTGGTACACGCGGTCGTTGCTGGTCATTGCGACAATTGGTGCGTCGGGGCGGAAGCGACTTATCATACGTGCGCTTATTCCGCTTGCCGTGTACACGACAATTGCCTTTGCGTCGATGTCGAATGCAGTGTTTACCGTTGCGTGGCTTATTGCGTCGGTGTTGTCCAGCAGTTTAACCTGCGCAACGTTGTAATTGTTTTTGTAGTCTACGTTGCGTTCCGCCTCTTCGGCAATACGCGCCATGGTAGCAATGGTGTTGGGGGGATTGATACCGACCGCGCTTTCCGCCGACAGCATTACGCAACTGCTTCCGTCGTAAACGGCGTTTGCCACGTCCACGATTTCCGCACGGGTCGGGCGCAGTTTTGTAACCATGCTTTCCAGCATTTCCGTTGCGGTAATTACAAATTTGCCTGCGCGGCGGCTGCGATTGATAAGCATTTTTTGTATCGCAGGCAACTTTTCGTAGGGCATTTCCACGCCGAGGTCGCCGCGCGCAACCATTATGCCGTCGGACTCGGCAATGATTTCGTCAATGTTGTCAACGCCGCTCTGGCTTTCGATTTTGCTTATTATGCAAGCGTCCTTTGCACCGTGAGTTGTGATGTACTCACGTATCTGGCGCACACTGTCGCCGTCCTGCACAAAACTTGCAGCGTACAATTCCGCGCCGTTTTTAATGCCGAAGTCAAGGTCGCGTTTGTCCTGTTCCGACAAAAACGGCATGTTAAGTTTTACGTTGGGCACAAACAAACCTTTGCGGTCGCTCAGCGGTCCGCTGTTTTGAGCAACGGTGTGGATTACTCCTTTATCGATGCCCGTAACTTTGAACACAAGCAAGCCGTCGTTAAGCAACAAAGTGCACCCTTCGCTGATGTCCTTGTACAGTTCGCCGTAGGTGATTGACACGTGCGTTTCGTCGCCCGGCGCGGGGTCGTTTACAAAGTCGAACTTCATTCCTTCCGTCACGTCGATTTTGCCGTTGACAAAGGTGCCGATACGAATCTCGGGTCCCTTGGTGTCAATCATGATGGGCAACGCAACTCCCAGTGCGCGGCGAACCTTTTTGACGTTGTCGATTTTGCCCTGGTGTTCCTCGTAGGTGCCGTGGCTCATGTTGATACGCGCCACGTTCATTCCGGCAAGAGCCATTTTTTTGATCTGGTCGTAGTTGCAACTCGCAGGTCCCAACGTGCAGATAATTTTTGTCTTTCTCATAAATTCACCTCCGTGCGGACGGTATAAGTCGTACCGAAAGGCTCAAAACGGTTGTTTTCCTTTGCTAAACAGGTGTTTCGGAAAAACTACCAATCTTCACCTCTTAATCAGTATACTCTTTTTGTCAACTTTTGTAAATCGATTGCAGCGCAAAGAATAAAAACTATCGTTGACATTTTGCCTTTTTTTGTGTACAATTGTTGCCGTCTATAGAAATAAATATCGGCTTTTTATGTTAGATAAATTCTGCATATGGTATAGGTAAAAATTATGGATCAAACGGAAGTCGCAACGTCTGCGCTCGCGGACGACAACAACGGACAAACGGTGGCAACGTCGCCCGAAAATAAAGCTAAAAACGGCAACGGCGGCAGTATGCCGCGCTACAAAGTGCTGGACAGCAACGCAATCAAACTGGTTGCAATAATAGCCATGACCATTGACCACATTGCCTGGGCGGTTGCTCCGGGTTACAGTACCGAGTGGTGGGCAATTGTCATGCACGTCATAGGCAGGCTTACCAAGCCCATTATGTGGTACTGCATTGCCGAAGGTTACCACTACACGCGCAATGTCAAAAAGTACACGGCGCGGCTGTTTCTGTTTGCGCTTATCAGCCACGTGCCTTACATGATGCAGACAATACAGTTTAAGCAATACGGGTGGTTGTCGCTCGTGCCGTTTGCAACCGGCGAAGGCTTTATGGGACATGTGCTCAATCAGACAAGCGTAATGCTGTCGCTCGCCGTCGGGCTTGTCATGCTGCGTGTAAACGACAGCACCGGGTTGCCGCAGTGGGCGAAGGTGCTTATTGTGCTGGGGCTGTGCGTGGTTGCATTCCCTGCGGACGGCAGTTGTATAGGTAGTTTGTGTGTGTGCAGTATCGGTAGCAACAGGGGCAAACCCGTAAAGCAATTTTTGTGGTGCCTGCTGTACGTTACGATGTACGCGGCGGTGTACTTCTTCTGTCTGGACAGGCTGTACGCCGTCCTTCAGATGTGCGAAGTGCTGGCGGTGCCGGTGCTTATGATGTACAACGGCAAACGCGGCAGCAATCCCAAAGTAAACAAAGTGTTGAAGTGGAGCTTTTACGTTTACTATCCGCTTCATCTGTTTGTGATTTCCGTCGTGTTGCTACTGTGCGGCGCGGTGGTTGTGTAACCAGTGCAAAGTTAAAACGGCTAGGGTTAATTTAGCCATCGCTAATAATTTTTGCGAGTATGACGGCGGCTAATTATGCGTTAAACGACACTCACTGATAGGGTTAATTTCCGTCCGAAACACCGATTTTTCTATCAAAAAAGACCCATTTTACTCCCAAAATAAACATTTTGCGCCATATTGTCACCGCCAAGAACCAAAAACAGAAAAATTATTTGACAAAAAAATTTGCTTTGCATATAATAATACAAACGATATATCGAGGGAAACGTGGGAGCAATCCCGTGTCCGTTCGCCCTTGAACGAGAAACGACAGACTAATATTAGTTTTGTCGTTTATTTTTTTATAAAGTTGCAAATACAGTCGTTTTGCCTTTGCATATGTCGCTTTTCCGTTCGCAGCAGCAATGACGGAAGGTTTCTTCACCGTCTTTCGTGCGAATGTTCGCCATGAAGTTGTTTTTTTAACGCGCTTCCGACGGAACATCGACAAAAGCAACTTTACGCGGCGAAGTTACCTACCCGACGCCGCACCGCCACGCAGGTTTATCCTGCAAATTACGCAATCAAACTGACCATTGAGGTGCACACATTGTTGAACACAGCCAAAAAACAACATATTGCCGCGCTTGTAATGCTGTCGCTGACGGCACTTGTGTGGGGCGCAGGTTTTGTACTTAACGACCAACTTCTGGAAACGACATTTACCCGTACGCCGATTTTGCTTAACGCAATCCGCTTCGGCGTGTCCGCGATTGTTTTTCCGCTGATATTTTGGAAAAAAATCAAGTGGAACAAACAAACGCTTGCCTACGGTGCAATCGGCGGCGTGTTTCTGTTTGTCGCGTTTCACCTGCAACTGACGGGACTGAACCTGAGCACCCCTGCCCACAGCGGATTTTTTACCGCCGCTTACGTAGTTTTTGTTCCATTTATCGCATGGGCAATGTTCAAAAAACGTCCCGACATGTGGACGCTGGTTGGCGTGGGCGTTGCAATTGTCGGCTTGGCACTGCTCAACATTGACGGCGGCGCAGTGGAATTTACCGACACGCTCGGCGGCGACATGATTACGTTGGCAAGCGCGTTTCTTTTTTCGTTGCAAATCGTGTGGAGCGAAATTTCCCTCAAAAAAGTTGACCTGTACTCATTCACTACAGTACAAGTCGGCACTGCGGCAATTTTGTTTGTCGCGGCAACGCTGATTTTTGAAAGCGGCAATTACAGTACCATTACCATGGACCCGAGTTACGGCATATGGCGACTGATAACGGTAACGCTTGGCGGCACGACGTTTGCCTACTTTGCACAAACCTACTCGCAACAGCACCTCAGTTCGTCGGAAACGGCGTTGATTATGGGTTGTGAAAGCCCCGTCGGCGCAGTTTTGTCACTGATTGCAGGAATTGACGTGTTCAGTTGGAACATGCTTGCGGGCGGACTTATGGTAATTGCCGCAGTGGTACTTGTGGAAGTGCTTCCCACACTCGGCAAAAAGAAAACCGCCGGCAGCAACATTGCGCCCATCGCCACGACTGACGACGGAAAAATACCCGGTGACAACAAAGCCGCGTTGAGTAGCGACAATCCAAGCGACAATTACACCGCTACCGAAAACGCGGAAAACCAATCCTTCTAACCAAACGCAAACGACAACTAAACAAAACAACCACAAACGCCGAAGCCCACCGCTTCGGCGTTTTTTTTGTTGCGATTTTTCGGTATCAACAAATGATAGACTTCGCGAAAAACCAAAACAACAATACAATTGTCCGCGCCGACTTGACAAGAACAAAACAAGGTTGTACAATATTTTAGTAAGAGACAGCCGGACGGTTGCGTGGGCGCAAGCCTACGAGGAAAGTCCGAGCACCACAGAGCAAGAGTGCAGGCTAACGGCCTGTGAAGGCGACTTCAAGGAAAGTGCAACAGAAATATACCGCAACGCTTGCGTTGTAAGGGTGGAAATGCGGGGTAAGAGCCCACACACGTTTTGGCGACAATGCGTGCATGTAAACCCCACTCGGTGCAAGAAATGAGAACAAATGCCTGCTCGGCATCTCGACATACTCGCTGGAGACTGTCGGTAACGACAGCCGTAGAAAGATAACCGTCTAATACAGAACTCGGCTTACAGACTGAACTCTTACACCATTAAAAACGTCGACAGAATTTTCTGTCGACGTTTTTTTTTACAATCGATATTGGTTACGACTAATATTGAAATATACGCGCCTCATTACAAACACCGGGAAGCAGCCACGCACTTTTGCAACAAATGCGTTTTTGCATTAGTTGGAAGTATCGACAAACGCGCTAAATAAAATTACTGACTTTATTTTACAATTACATTTAACGGAAATCTTCTCGGTAAGTTGCCAAATCAATGTTTTTGTCGTCAAAATTGCACTACGTATGCATTTTTTGTTGACAAAACCGAGCTACGACCGCTACACAAATCAGCGGTAAATAAACGCGGGTTGAGTGTGGTCGCGGACAGCCGTTTCCGCAATGAAGTCGATGTCGTAGTGATGGTAACGGGTGTAAGTTTCGGCGTGCGTAAGGGTGATTTCCACAATGCGCATGTCGGGGTTACTTTCGTTCACGTACTCGTCGTAATCCAGGCTGAACTCGCGCTTAAGGCGTTTGCGGATAAGCGCGTTTTGCGGCTCAGCGGGGTGCCCGATACTGCGTGCAGTGCCAAGCATGGAATGTGGTCCGTGGCACAAAGCAACGTTTGGGCAAATTGCAATGTCGTGCATAAGTTTGTTGCCGTTGCGGCTTAGCACATACACCTTGCCGTCAATATACACTGCGTGCAAATCCCTGATTGACAGGTTGTTGTTTGCCGTGGAAGCAAGACACATTTCCACCATGTGGCCGAAGTTTTCTTCCAGTACCTGTTTGCCGCGTTCAAAATAGTTGTTGTCCATAGCATGACACCTCTCTTCGCATTACATTATACCACGGCGCGCACCCGAGGTCAATACAACAAAAGAAAAAACGACGTGATTTTTTCACGCCGTTTTATACTTTGCAATTCCGTTTGCCACATCCGTTACGCCTACGCGTAAGAGGGCGCAGACGAATGTGAAAGGCGGTAACACAGTGCGGTAGCTACGACAGGAACGTACTTGGTGCAGGTGACTTAGCGACTGCCGCAGCGTAGCCGTCATGCGCGTTCGTATGTGTCCTATTACAAGCGTACATGACTTGAGTGCGAACAGCACAACGCAGTGTCAAGATGTGCCGATATGCGCTCTCTTACAGAGCGTTAAGTTGAGCGAGCATCTCGTCAACATCCACGCCGTGCACTGCGGCTGCTTCTTCAACAGTTTCCTGATGCGCAAGAAGGCAATGGATGCAACCCATACCGTAACTTCCGAAAACCTGAGCGGCTTGCGGCTTAACTTGCAATACGTCAACGATACGCATATCCTTCGTAATCATAGGATACACCTCCTTAGAATTTTTACGACTTTATTTTACATCATTGTTGCCCTTTTGACAAGCAAAATTACATTCAGACAATATTAAATTTGCTGCCGAAGCGCATGCTTCCGCACCACACCCACAAAGGCACAATCGATTTTGCGCCAAGGCGGCTTAGCAAAAATCGTATGTTTCGGGAAGCGACGCCTTTTGTCCGTTTCGAACCTGCCAGACAAGATTTACAATCGTAGTCTGCACTTCTTCACAAAATGCAACGTGTGTGATTTCAATTTCATCGTAAACAGGATGCGCGTCAGGGTTAACGCCATCGCATATCGCGTTGCTGCTGCAAAAGCTTTCCGTAACACACAATGTAATACAGCCCGAAGTCTGCTTGAAACCGCGGTATCTGCCTGAGCGGTAGTTTTCCACAGTCACGTTAAACACGCACGCAATTGGAATCACACTTCCGTCGTACAACACGAGGTTGTCGTTGTCGTCAAGCGAAATCAACACCTTGGGCAAACTTCTGACGGCATGCACCCACACAAGGCAACCAATTACGCCTGCGATACCGACAATAAGCAGAAATGCATCAAGTACATAGTATGCATTTGATTCACGTTCTTCGGACGGCATACACAAAGAAACAATTATCATCACCATGCCGATTACCAGCAGAACAGCCAAAAAGCCGACCCATATTGCGTTGCCTGTAGATTTTTTTGCAATTACTTTCATTTTTCTCTCTTATTTTTTGCCGACATACGGCAACGTACGCAGTTTTTCAGTCACGATTTACTGCCGATTTTTCGTAAAAATATCGGCAAAGTTTCCACGAATTTTGCATACGTATACGTTTTTTCGTGACGTCAGGCGATTTCCCACACAAATGTGGCAGAATCTCTCGTATCGATGTCGTCGGGCTCTATATCGATGTTCTGCAACGACGGACTTGCCTTCATAAGGCATGCGCGTTCGACACCGTATCCCGTATCGGAATACACGTTCAGTTCGCCCCAGTTGTAGTCGATAGACAGCAAATCGCCAAGTTTTCTGCCGGATGCGTTACACAAAATTTCCGCCTTTTCGCGGGCGTTTTTCGTTGCACTGCGCAACAGCTCCGCCGAAACGGCTTCGGGATTTTTGACCGTAAACGCAACGGACAACTCGGGTGCGACATCGCATGCGGCAAGCACGGACAGCACGTCGGCAAGACGTTTCACGTCGAAATCGAACTCTACCTTAAGCCTGTGGCTGCACTCGTATCCGAGAAAAACGCGTTCATACTTGCCGTCCTTGTTTTTAACGCTGTCGTATTCCGTATGCACGTCGAAATTCGTCGTCTTGACGGAATGTTTTTCAAAGCCCACCTTGCCGAGAGCGTCGTCCAGCTTTTCGATTTTTCCCGCGGCACGTTCCATTGCCGCGCCGTATTCCGCATCTATTGTTTCAAGATTCATCGACACCACAACAAGATCGGGCTTCACCTGCACGTTGCCTACCCCTTTTACCGTAATTGTTTTCATTCTGTTTACCTCCTTAATTTTATTTATTATCTATTGCAACTTTCAACTCGCTTTTGTTAATCGTCGTTTTTGCAGCACATTGCAAAACCATCATCCGGCGCACATACATTCCGTCAAAATGCAACCAAACGCATTTTTTTTGTAAACTCATTACGTAATATATTTTACCATACGGGCGCGGCAAAGTCAATATCGATTGTTTTACAAAAAAACACCGTGCCACCGCAGGACAACCTCGACAAAAACGCCCTGAATACATACATTAAGATAAATTCAAATCCGTAATCGCCAAAAACAATAACAATCTCAAAAAAAAAAAAAAAAAACAATGACAATCACAAAAAAACAATGACGTAAAAACGAAACTACGCGGCAAGAAAAAAAAAGTCGCAAGCAATTTCTTGCTTTCGACTTTTTGGCTTTGGGTAAATTATACTTTCAAGTGCAACACCTGTAAAAAAAATCCTACGAATCACCGGTGCAATTAGTTTACCACAACAAAATTCCCAAGGAGAATCTGCCATTCGTTACTATTATATTTAATTCATCCTTACGATACGCTTCGGCAACGTGAAGATAATTCTTTGTACATTGCTTCAAATAGTTTTTTTAAGGAACTCTTTGTTGTCGATTTTGTCTACAAACAGCATTTCTTTCGCCCCATCGCAGGGAAATCACAAATGAAAGTCAATAGCAATTATTTGTACACAAACCAACCAACCTTCCGACAACAACTGCTTAAAGCATCTTTTCACGCGTAACCGTCACGGACTACTCTGCCGTACCGACAAACCGAAATTCGTCCGTATGTTAATTCTTATTTTTTTCGCAAAAGAGGCGACCCCCTCTTTTCCTCTTTCTAAACTATCTTCAATGCCACAACCGACAACGGCATAAGTTGCAACACGTCAGTCGGTTGAAACTCGGCTTGAAGGTCAGCATCGGTAAAGCCCCCAAACAAACGAGGCAACTTGACGGTTACGGGATAGCGGTTGTAGTTGACGACAAACTGCAAAGTTTCGCCGTCCAAAGTATACGCAGTTGTAAGCACTTCGTCGGGCGTGTAGTCACTGCCGTCGTCAAGGGTAAAGTGCTGTTTGCCGCAAGTCACCCTCACGGGCTTGGTCATTCGTCCAAGGTGCAAATATTTACCTGATTTACCTTGTCGCCACCCGTTTAACGTGCGAATGAAACCAAACGCAACTTGCTTGTCGACCGTTTTGTCGCGAGGCGCAATCCAATCGTCCCAGCTGTACTCCACCTTGCCGTCGCCAAGCGTAACAAGGCTCAGCATGTCACCCGCAGTAAAGCTGTAAGCAAGGCGGTAGGTGTAACTTTCCTCCACCTTGTTTAGCATGGCACACACTTGATTGCCCATAAAATTGTTGACATACTCGTGGTAAATATAACTGTAAACGGGTATAGGCGTACCGACGTACAAATTTAGTTGAAAACGGCTGTCGCTGTACGGCAGGTGTGCTATCATCGGTTCGCTCGCTGCCGATTCGCAACCCAACAAAGCTCCGTAGGTATTGACGCGGTCGAGCATTTTGCATGTTTCCTCCGCTTGCCACTTGCCCGGCGCAGGGACATGCCCGTGTTTGTCACTGAAACAAAAGTAACTTACTCCGCCATGGTTTTGATCCAACGCTTGAACGTAATCGACGCCGAACTTACACAATTTGCCGATTTCGTCGGACATAATTTGTTTGCTTTTGTCGCATGCAGGACAAAGGTCGTATCCGACGCGCTGTTGAGGACAAATAACACCTTCCTTGCTTCCGTCACTGTCGGTACACACAATATCGGCAATGTTGTCGCGTTCGAAATCCGTAGTGCGGTCGTAATCGGGCAAAACATTACTTTTAAGCGTGTAGCCCATGCCGCTCATATACAGTCCTACAAGCATGTGCTTGTCATGTGCCTGTTGCAAAAAATCGCCAAACTTTTTCTCGCCGCCAAACGGTTGCCAAACATACGGCGGAGCCCACGGCGCAGTACCCTCCCAATGCATCAAGAGTGCCATGACGGGGCTGTTTGTAGATGTAGCCGTTTCTTGCAAAAACGACAATCCGTTTACGTAGGGATACATGCCGTTGGGAGTCATGTCACCCGTGTCTTTGCGCCCTCTAACGGGGTAAATGACGGTGACGGGCGACTTGTGGTACCAATCGGGAAGGTCTTTGTTGGCAACGATTTTGGTCAATCCCGTAGGCAAGTTGTTTTCAAACCAATCGCGATAGATTTCGCACGCATCTTGCCAATTGCCGACAAAGGGTTGCATTACGCAGTCAAACGGCATCGAGTAATCTTGCCCGTAGTCGGCGTTACAAAAAGTGCGCATCTGCAACTTAATGTCGTTCCCTCGGTAGCAAAAATCAATGTGTTTTGTCGTGCGTTGGGGGTCGTGCATACCCAAGTAAAGTCCGCAATTTTGCGATACGTATGCTAAAAATTGTGAACAAATCATATTCGGAAAAATCGAATAGCCGCTTTTACTCGGGTACCGCGGTTCGTCGTAACGGTAGGGCATACTTTCACGAAAAGCCATATTAGTAACAAGTCCGCCCTCGTTGAAAGGATACACTATCGCACCCGAACCGCCTTGCTCGTCACGTAGTTTACCACCCACACAGACGGACATCAACTCCACCCACTCGACAAGCAAATCGGTTTTGTTAGACACGTCGGCACGCAACAATAATGCGCCACCGTCGGGTGAAACGCAAAAATGTACCGCAATATCCACATTGTCGTTAAAGTAGGTTGCCGTTTTGCCGTCGAATCCCATAAAAACGCAGTCATCGACGGAAACAATCACACCGCTGCCGTCATGGCGTCTAAGCTTGACTGCAAACAAACCGACTTTGCCGCAATTTATCTTCTTTCCGCGTACGATTACGTCATCGAAGCACCCTGCCGACATATTTACGCACAGTAACGATTGATTTTTAAGCTGAAATTTCGTTGTCATAACACCTTTATCGTCAATATTTCAAACGGTTTGATTGTAATATTTACGCCGTTGTTTTGAGTAGTCAGTTGTTGTATTTCTTTTTCATTGAGATCGCACAAAAACGCCTTATCGACAGGCACTCCAAATGTAATGGCCGCATTGTGTCGTGCTCCGTTGGCTTCGTACACGCGCACCACAGTGCCTTTACCGCACTCGGCTTTTTTGACCGTTTCGCACACTAGACCGCCGTCGTTTGTCGATACCAACGAAAAGTATTGAGGCAGTTGTCCGCTACCGCATTTTGCGACAGTAAACGGATTATTAAGCACATATGCGGCACTTACTACGCCGTTTGTGTAGTCTTTTGCATGTGGCAAGAGCGAATAAGTAAAGCTCGGCGCCACGTCGCTTGCTCCGTCGTAAGGAAAGCTGCCGCTTTTGACAATGGTCATCGTCAACACGTTGTCTTCCGTCCCGAAACCGTATTTGCCGTTGTTTAGTAATGCCACACCATAGTCACCCTCAGACATGTCCACCCACTTATGCGCAACCGATTCGAATCGCGCGCTGTCCCAACTTGTGTTGTCATGAGTGCTACGTAAAACGCTTCCGAACTGAATGTCGTAACGCGCGTTGTCGCACATTACGTCCAACGGGAAACGTACTTTGAGCAGTTGTCCCTTTTCACGCCAAACCACATCGGTGTCAAAGTCGATACGTTCGATACCGTCATTGTACAACCAGACACGTTGCGTGATTGTAGAGTTGCCGTACTTTTTGACAATCTCAAAACCCTTTCTGTCCCCGTCGTCAATTGGGGCAAAGGTGGCGTTTTCCGATAATGTCCGACTCTTTTGCTTGTGGTAAGGTGCCATTTCCCAATTGTCGTACTCAAACGGCATGTCCTCGTAAGCAACAAACTCGTTTATGCATGCACCGTCGGGTACAATTTGACGATTGTTGCGTTTGTCAAGCAGGTTTACAACGCTTCCGTCGTTTGAAAAGGTTAGTACGTAGTAGGAATTTTGCAACATTTTGTCGCCGACTTGCACTTTATCGCCGCAACTTCGGTCACTGCAATCGATGTTAATAACATTGTATCCGTGCGCAGAAATATCACGCACAATATGCGTTTTTCCGTTCAATGTTACCGTGCCGTTGGCAGTAAACGGCGTATTGTTGAACACAACTGACCTGCCGTTGGCGTTGATATTTGTCGCAATCGTTTGCAATGCATTTTGTACCATGTCGTCCACTTCGGCAAACAACTCGGCGTACTGTTTGTCGCTGTCCGCGTAAACTGCTTCCACCGCCGAACCGGGCAAAATATCATGGAATTGATTAAGTAATGCCACTTTCCAGTTGCGTTCGATTTGTTCCGCAGGATACAAGGCGCCGCAAAGCTTGTTTGCCATTACGGACAACTCTTCGGCGTTTATTAAGGCGATTTCCGCCATGCGGTTGTTTTTCTTTACACGAGGCACGCTTGTCAATGTACCGCGATGAAACTCGAAATACAACTCCCCGTGCCACTTCGGCACACGTCTGAGTTCCTCGCACGACCTACGGAAATTGCTTTCCACCACATCCAACGCTTCGTGTAAACTTGAAATTTTTGTTTTCGGTATCCCCAATAGACCGCAAGAAAGTCTACGTTGACGTTCCAAATCGCCTTCTTCCCCCGCCGGGCCGCCCCCGCCGTCGCCGTGGCCGTAACTCATGATTACGCTGTCGGTGTAGTCCTTTTGTTGGAAACGATTCCATGTGCCGAGCGCGCTTTTTGCCGTTAGCGGCTCGCAGTAGCTTGTGTATGTACGGTCGTAAACGCCGTTGCGCGGATCGGTGTCGGACGTAGACAACAAATACGCAAACACCTTGCTACCGTCGATACCGTACCAATCGAATACATCATACGGGAAGCGGTCGGTGTCGTTCCAACCTATTTTTGCCGTAACAAAACGTTTTATGCCGCTTTTTGCCATTATTTGCGGAAGTTGTCCGCTGTAACCGAATACGTCGGGTAGCCACACGCACGTACAGTCAATCCCAAACTCGTCGCGGAAAAATCTTTGCCCGTACATCATTTGTCGCACAAGGCTTTCGCCGCAAGTCAGATTGGTGTCGGCTTCCAGCCACATTGCGCCGTCCACCTCCCAACGACCTTCCTGTATGCGTTGTTTTACGCGAGTAAACAATTCGGAATCGGTCTGTTTGAGATAGGCAAAAAGTTGCGGCTGCGACATCATAAAGCGGTATTCGGGGTACTCGTCCATGAGTTTCAAGACCGTTGCAAAACTGCGCTCGACCTTTTGCCGAGTCTGTTCCAAATTCCACAACCACGCAACGTCTATGTGAGTATGCCCCACACATAAAGCCGTATTAAAACTGCCACCCGACACACCGTAGTACTCGCGCTTCAAGTAATCGCATGCTTGCTCGACAGAAACATAAAACTCTTCGGAATAGGGATTGCGAAAATCCACGATATTTGTTGCTTTTTCCAATACGGTAAGACTGCGAACCAATTCGTTAGTGCGCAAGTTTAGCAGTTTAACTGCCGAAAGTGGCACGTTGAAGTCGTAATATGCTTGCGTAATACGCTCATCGCGAATTTTAACGCTGAAGTACAACGGAAAGCCCGTACCAAACACGTGCGTGTAAAAATGCAAGTGCATTTTGTACTCGCCTGCGCCGTCAAGCAACACATCGGTATGGTTGATATCTATGCCGCAGACTTCCTTTCCGTTGAGGTACAGCAATCCCTGCGGACGAATTGTACTTGCCACGCCGCCGATAAAAGTTTCCACGCACAAATATGCTTTTTGGTGCGCCTGCAACTTCGGCACGGTAAACTTGGCGCGGAACCAATAGTACTTGTTTTGTTCAAACAGATAGTACGGGTGGACAAACGGTTGCCAATCGGTGCGTTTGACGGGCAATGTGTGGCGGCACTCGGCATTGCACGGTACGTACTGCACGTCCAAATCGATTTTGGCAACTTGTTGCAATGCGTTTAGTTTACTACAAACGGTAGAAAGTTTTTCTTCGATATTCGGTGTAATCATTATTCCAAAACTCCGATACAAAATTGTCGTAAAGTAATTGTACCATACAAGCACGTTGTTTTCAATAGCTTGTTGATTGTCAAGTGCTTTGACAAACGCCGCACGACACGACGCTTGGCAAAAAACTTACAATTTAGTTGACCCACCGAGCCGAAAACTCGGTGGGTCAAAATGAATTTTGCGTTACTTTGCAGTGCCGTAGAAATCGGAAATCATCCAACCGTTTGTAACAAAGGGATCGGCGTCACCAACCAATACGTTTAAGTATACCGTTTTAACTCCACTCAGTGCCAGCAATTCGCTGACAGAAACTTTCGTCCACGCTTTTGCTTTCAATGTCGTAATGTCGGAGTTTTGCCAATTTGGATCATCTTGGAAAAAGAATTTAACATCAACATCGTTTGGGTTGTAAATGAAGAAATGCACATCATTATACTCGGCAAACTTCGCTATATCGGTAGCCACCAGTGTTCCGCACCAAAAATTGAATGCTGTTTTATCTTTGCTCAGGTCACCGCTACCGCTCCAAACCATACCATAGTCTGTCGTAGACGTGCTTCCGCCAAAGCTCTTTATCACGACTTCCGCACCGACAGCAGCTTTTTTACCATACACTTTTACGGTTAATCCTTCGACTTCATCCATTTTCTTACTTTGACCGTCGAGATACGGATAGATGCCTTTTTCTGCAAAATTCTTCTTGATTGTCACAACCAAGGTAGTTCCTTTTGCTAAAGTATACGTTTCTCCGGAATCAGTCCAACCAGGCACGTCTGCAGCATAAGTAAACACAATGTCGCTGCCAGTTTCGTTTGTAAACACAATCATATAACTGTCACAACCGTTAAGCGCAGACATCTTGACATTAGAAAAAGTCGGTGTAAGTCTTTCATAGTGCGATGCACTTTCGATATACTTATTCAAAGTTTCTTTTGTTTCACCAAGTTTTTCTTTTACCGCTTCGATAAGACCGTCAAATTCCGCATTAAGTGCAGCGACAACATCGTTATCTCTCGGGAAACTCGGCGTACCAAGTGCGTCTACCTTTGCCTTAAATTCTGCGGCAATTTTGTCAACGATGCGTTGTTCTGCCGTAGCAAGTTTGTCAAGGTTGGTAACAAGTTTCTTCTGTTCGTCAGTCAATTTGTTGTACGCAGTTCTTGCTCCCTGTATTTCTTCGGCGGTGCTGTCGTTTGTGAGAGCGTCAATCATGTCCGCAACGGTCTTTGCCGCGGCTTTATCCTTAGCAACGAGGATTTCGTTTTCCGCATTAACTAATTTTGTCAGTTGTTCCTCGGTTACTTGTTTTTTGACAAATGCAGACAAGGCGTCGTATGCAGTTCGAGCCGCAACAACTTTTGATTCGTCTGCAATCGTCAAAGCGCCCGTTTCAAATGCGTTCAAAGCGTCGGTAAATGCTTTAAGAGCTTCGGCATTTGCTTGCGCATCCAAGTAGCCGTATACAAAGAATACATATCCGCTACCGCTGTTTATATCGGCACCGTTTACATAAATGTAAATATTTCCGGCTTCCGCATACACGGAGGGATAGTCAATTTGTGCCAAAGTGTTAGCCGCTATTTTTGTCTGATTGGTTTGTTCCCATTTGCCGTTTGTTGTATTTCCGCCCAAGAAAACGCTGATTTCCGCGTCGGTGTGGTTGTTAAATACGATATAATATTTTTCATAATCTTTTAGTGCGGTACGAATACAATCTATAAACACCACTTCCAACTGCGTGTACTTGTCGGCTTGCGCTTTCATTCCGTCCAATGCCGTCTTGACGTCGACAAGCAACGCTTTTACCTTGTCGTGCAACACTTCGTAGTCGGCAACAAGCTCGTCCACCGCCACTTTGTCACGCGGCAACAGCAATTGTCCGTTGAGTGCGGTCACTTTGTTTGCAAACGCTTGTGCAAGGTCCGCAGCGGCGGAATCCGTCATTTCTACGATTTCAAACGTAAAAGTCACTTCGGCGGTTGTACCGTCTTCCCAAGTCAGTCCGTCGTAGGGTTTAAGCGTTACCGTAACCGTGTAGGAACCTATTTCCGTTTGTTTGTTGCCCGACACCGTGTACAATGCGTTTTCCGCAACATTGTACGTCAGTTGATGTCCGGTGTAGTAGAATATAGTTTGGTCTGCGGCGGGTTTAGCCACGGTAAACGGATTGAATTTTACCGAAACGCCGCTAATGTTGTCCGTCAAAGCCTAAGTTGCAGTAAGTGACAACTTTAAGTCGTAATTGGTTTTGACGACAATATTACTGAAATCATTTGCTTTCCAATCGCCCGTTCCGTCGGTAAGTTGCCTTGCAAAAATATGTCCTGCGGCTTTTCCGTCGGTCAAGTCGATGTTCAACTTGTTTATCTTACTACCGAATATTTCGTGATAAGCCACAATGCCCGACGTATCAGACAGTTTAACTGCTGTTTCCACATTTTTGATCGTAACGTTTGTCACGGTCGCATCCATCAACTTACCCAAAACTGCGCTGTCGGCATTGTTTAACACGATGTTTTCAAACGTGACGTTGTCGATAGTACCGCCGCCCACATGTCCGAAGAATCCGCGCACGTTAAGCGTAAAGTTTTTGATAGTATGACCGTTTCCGTCAAACACGCCTACAAAACCGCTCTTTGCGTCGCCGCTCGTGTAGCCGGTGTCGGCAATGCCTTCGCCAAACACGCTTGTTTCCTCCGTGCGAGTTTTGCCGTTAAGATCGGTTGTAAGCAAATAGTAATAACGAGTGACAATTTTGTGGCCGTCTTGTTCCGTCACAACACCGCCCGTAACGGTTGCTCTACCGTCGATAACGACAGGACGAATCGCAATCAGGTCGTCAACGTTGTTTATCAGTTTGGCAAGAGTAATCGGTGCGTCTACGTAAATCGTAGGTCCTTCATCCATTTTAACGGAAATGGTTACCGACACTTTGCCCATTTTTACCGAGTGCGCAAACAATTGCTGTATGCCAACGGTCATTGTATCGGCTTGCGCATTTTCAAAAACAATCGTCTTGTTGTCAAAACTGACGTTGACGGCAAACAAACCCTGTCCGAATTTGTTAAGGTCGTAGGTCAAATTACCGTCACTGTCGTAATCGACAATTAAGCGGTCTGCCTCGGCAAGACTCGTTTTTATCGTACCTTTACTCTTAGTGCAACCGTCGTGTATACATTTCAATTCCGCCGTATGGTCAGCTTCGTCTTTTTCCCAGCCGAATGCGTGTCCCGTTGCGGGTATTACGACGATTTTTTCGATTTCCTTTTTGTCGACATCAAACAGCTTTGTGCAGTTTTCGCAAGAGAAGTATGCCTCATTACCGTCAACTTCGCAAGTGGCGGCAACCGCGTCATGCTTGACATACTTATGCCCGTTTGCAGGGATAGACGGAATTGCGGTTATTTCCTTTTTATCTTTGTCAAACAATTGTCCGCAGCCGTTGTCGCATGTGTAATACTCTTGGTTTCCTTCGGCTTCACATGTGGCGGCCTTTTCTTCCACTTTGTGATACGCGTGGTTTTTGGCAGGAATCACAGGTATTTCGGCAATGGGCTTTTTGTCCTTGTCAAACAACCCGTTGCAGCCATCGCACGTGTAGTACAACTCGTTGCCCGCCTCAGTACAAGTCGGCTCTTTCGCCGCAACTTCCTTGTAGGCGTGTTCCCCCTTGGTTATCGTTGGAACTAAATCGATTTCATTCTTGTCCTTGTCGAAAATCTTTTTGCAAACGTCGCATGTGTAATACAACTCGTTACCATCCGCCGTGCATGTTGCACTGACGGCGGGGTGTTGGTTGTAAACATGTCCCTTGGCTTCGATTGTCGGTACCGCCGCGATTTCCTGTTTCTCTTTGTCAAAAAACTTGTCGCAACCGCTGCAAGTGTAGTACAATTCGTTGCCTGCCTTGTCGCATGTTGCTGCAACAGCGGCATGTTCCACGTAGTCGTGTTCGTGTAAATTGCACGCAACCGTTCCGAACAAACATACCGCAAGTACCGCCAAACAAATTAACAGTGAACGTTTTTTGTTCATAGCATTTCTCCTTGTTTTTATTTGTTGTAGATTTTCAGTAGTACAACGCTACATAAAGCACGTTTTAATAGGCGTAAATGTCACTTATCAGCCAACCACTTTCTTCCGAAACATTCTTGTCTTTGAGATAAATATACCAATATGTTGTCCAATCGGCATTTACAACGTCCTCTGCCGCAAATTCCACTCTTGTCCAACCGTCGGCAGAAATCGTCACCGACGTTTTGTCCGTCGACGTCCACACGTTTTTTTGTCCTGCAAAGTACAAAAACGCATCGCTTGCGCCCTCGGGACGATACACGTAGAATACTATGTTTTTGCCGCTTGCCGTTCCCTTAGCAAGGGTAAGCAAGTTATTTTGTTCGGGCTCTTCGGGTTTGACGGTCAATCGATAAGCTTTGCCGTATTGTTCGTCGACGACGGCATCGCCGCCTACGCTTGCGACAACGGCATATTTTTTGCCTATTTTGTTAAGAGCCGAAACGGTAGTCGAAGTTTCCGTCGACAGCAAAGCATATACTTCGTCGGATAAGCCGTTGATAATATCCGACAGAACTTTGAGTTTGGACAGTTGCCTCGGGAAATCGTAATTTGCGCCAAAATTTTGCACGTCGGCATCCAACGCGGCGGTAAACTTCACGCCGGAGGTTTCCACCATATTGATTAGTTTACTTACGACAACTTCGTCAACCTGCTTTTGTAGTGCCTTGGATAGGGACGTGTAATAGTACAATGCCGCATACACTTCTTCCCCGCCGGAATTTTCCGTCAAATCGTTTACCATCGAGGTAAGCTTGTCTAACACACTCGCTTGTTTAAGTTCCGCCAGTTTATCCACGGCGCGTTTATATTTGTTAAGTACCGCTTGCGAAATGTAATTGATGCAATAAGGCTTGAATTGTCGGTACAATTCCGTTGCTTGGTTTATCATTGCTTCGTCGGCAAGGGTAAGTTGGGCTGTTTCGGGTAAAGCGTTTACAACGTCGACGAAACCACTGACAAGTTTGTTTGTAGTTTCCCTGTCGACATATCCGAAGAAGTCGGAAACCTTCCACACTCCGACAGGTTGCGCACCCTCCTTGGAAATAAACAGGAAAAACATTCCGTCCAACGTTCCGTCGACAAACAACGACGCGTCGACTTCGATTTTGTTCCACGCATTTGCCGACAGTTTAACGTCGTAAGGATTTGTCCAGTTGGACGGATAGCACCTAAACAACGCCTGATCAATCGGGCAGTAGACGTAAAATACTATCTTTTCGTACTTTGCCGTCTTGACGGAAGTGTCACGAACTCGGAACTCGGCATTACGAGAAAAATCGCCCGCGTGACCGCTTTTAACATCGCAAACAAGCACATTGCCGTAGTCGACGTCCGTTTGCGTAGTCATTGTCCCTTGCCAAGCATTGCCAAAGTCGGTAGTAATACTTATCTTACCGAGGTTGTCGTCGGTAAAATCGTACAACAAAGCGTAATCGGAAGCCATCGATTTGTACTTTGCCAATTTGTCGACGTCGATGTTTTGTCGATCCTCTTCGTCCAACAAATCGAATAGTTGCAATATTTGATTTAGCTTGTCGACAACCTTCGGGAAGTCGGCAAGATCCGCCGACGGCAAATTGTCCGTCATATCCTTGACAATCGTAGGAAGATAGCCGTCAAGATATTTTTTGAATGTGTTTAGCTCTCCTATTTTTGTCACCTTGCCGTATGCAAGGTTGCTTAACGCGCGATACTCGTTGTACAGTCCGACGGTTTTTTCGTAGCAAACCGCCGCATTATTTTGCGTTACTTCGGTTGCCACAAGCTGGCTTATTTTGTCGTCCAGAGCTTTCGCCTCGATATCGGCTATTTTATTTTCCGCTTCGGACAATTTTTTGTAATTAGTAACTGCCGCCTTGGCAGATCTCGACAAATTGTCGTAATGCGCGCGAACGGCACTGACTTCGGCTTTGTTTGTCAAACCGATTTCCTCTACAACGGGCAACGTGGCTATTTCGTCAATTATCGTTTTTGCCACAATACTTGCAGGTACGCCGTAGATTGCGCTGAAACCGAACACTCCGTCAAAGGGCATACGCACGCCGTTTTCCATACGAGACACAATCATAAACAACGAACCGACGTTATCGTTTTCGACAAGACTTGCGTTGAAAGATATTTTGTTCCACTCGCCTTGCGACAACTTTCCGCGCTCGGCGCCGAAGGATTGCCATCCGCCGCTCAGACTGTATTGCAATTGGTATTCCGTAGGATTGTATACGTACATCACGGCTTCGCCGAATCCGTCCACGCTTACGTCGGTAAATCGGAGACTTTGTTCTCCGTCGCGCTTAGCGTTGACGACAATTGACCACATTGCTCCGTAATCTTTGTCTACATCCGTACCGACGGTAAGCCCTACGCCGTACTCCCATTTGTCGACAATGTCGGTGTCGTTACGCGGTGTGTACAATGCGGCGTAACCGTTTGCCAATGTTTCATATTTTTTGAGCAGTTCGACGTTGGCAGCTTTTGCCGTGGTTTTGTCGACAAGCCCGTCGTAAAGTTGTCGAGCATAGCCAACGGCATCCAAAAACGCAATGTTTTGATCGAGAGTTTCCGTTGTCACGGGCTGTTCCGGCACGTTTACCATGCCTTCGGTAAATGCGTTGAAGTCCTCCGGCGGAACATCGCTTGCACCGAGAGTTACGCGCATGTTATCCACATATATCGTAACAGGGCTTTCCACATCAAAACGGAAGGAAAATCCTGCTACGTTTGCTTTTTTCTTGTACGAAAACGATCCCAACTCATCGTAAACGACGGTAGTTTTAGCATTGGGCGACAGACTTTGTTGCTTGCTGAACAATGCCGCTCCGCTACTTGTAGTAACAGACAAAGTTACGTTTTGTTCCGTGTCCGACGTATTGAAAAAGTCCAAGGAAACGGCGCTTAACTTTGTTACGTCCAAGTCCGGCAAATGACTGTCGGCAATATACTGACAAAACAGATGCGAGCCGCCCGACGCAAAGGTGTAACGAAGGCTTGCTTCGCCGTCGCTGACATGGTTTTTGTCGGAGTTGACGCCCAATTTGTACTCGTCGTTCGGCGCAATTTCTATTGCCGTAAGAGCATATAAATCGTCCACGTTTTCAAAACTTGTAATCAGAGTAGGATCGGCAGGGGCTGGAGGCACAATGTTGTCGTCTTTTTTGTCGCATGCCGCAAACGTCAAGCACGTTACGACAAATACCAACACAATTAAAGCGCAAACAATGTTATTTTTCTTGTTCATTTCGCACCTCCTACATCACGTCCAACCACAGGTCGGACAGCGCAATATGTCGGTCGGGTGCAAGCACGTACTCGCCGTCACGCAACACAACGTTGTCGAAACTGATTTCCACGTAAGCCGCAATACTCCAATCTATATCGTCGGCAAGGGTGATTTCCACTTTTCGTGAAGAGTTTCCTGCGCAGTAATTGGTGCTTACTTCGACGTTTGTTCCGTCAGAATTTTTAATACGTATGCGAATTTCCGTTTCCTCATCGGACAAGTTTGCGTAATTAAAGTACATTTTGGTTGCGCGCTTTACGTTGTCTACCGCAAGTCTTATATACGGACGATACAAGTCTTTCAGTTCGCCGTCAATCGACTTTATCGTAAATACGTTCGTTGCCTTGTCGTAATTACTGCCTTCGGAAAGTTTTGCCGAAGCACTTAGTAACGTAACGTGCGCAGCCACGTCGTAGTTTACTTTGCGTACACCCGTGTCAATTTCAAACGTATGCTTTCCCTTTCCGCAACTTGCGGTGTACAAGTAACCTTCGCCGCAAGCGGTACCGACGACATTTTTACCGTCAATCTTGACGTTAGTTGCCGTAGAATAAACGTTTATCGTTGTTTTGTCGTCTTGACGAACACTCGAAACAAGCAGGTTGTCGGAGTTGTTAAGCGCAAGTATACGTTGCGCCAGCGTCTCGCGAGCGTTATATAGTAATTTGTCTGCATTTTCGTACACCACCGTACCTTTAAACAAGCCGTCGTAAAGGTCGTTTACGTAGTCGGAAAAATTGACATCCACTCCGTATTTCTGAGCAAGTCGGTCTATCTTACGTTGGTAAACGGTCAGCATATTGTAGTCATCTACGCCGTCACGGTAAGCCGTCAAGCGAAGTGTGGCAAAGGGATATTCGCTGTCGTAATATGTGCCGGGATACAACAACCAACCGTCACCGTTACTATGTCCGCCTCGATAGGCGTCGTCGTATGGATTGACATGCGCATTGGGACGATCTTCAAAGTTGGAGTAATACTTGTTTACCGCCCAATACAAATATCCGTTGATACCGTAGGCTTTGTTAAACCAGCCGTTCACGCGGATGCCGAGTGTTACGTCGTCGATATCCAAGGTAGGATAGGGATAGTTTGTGGCGTTGCAAGTGTATGTCCACAAATTGCCGTTGACGCCTGCCGATTGATCCTGATAGCGTTGTAGCGTAGCGTAATTGTCAAATACACTCACGTAAGGGCAAAAGGTTGCGTCGGTTAAGTCGGACACCCACTCGGCAACGTATTTTACATTAGTAAACACTGCAGGTATATTGCGTATCGCTTGTTCGATGCGAACACGCAGAGTCTCCGACTTTTGCATGTAAGTTTCGTTGTTTTGAAGCATTTCCACTGCCGCGTCGAGAGTTTGAAAATACAATCCGCCTTCGGCGAAAAACTCTTTCGATTTGGAAACGCGCTCGGGGAAAATGTCCGCCTCGTCGTAGGTTGACGGGTAAAAATAGGCGTGTTCGACAAGACAATTGTCGTCGGTACTTGCCAAGGCAAGTTCGGTAATATATCTCAATGCTTCGTCAAACTGCACATTTCCCTTACTTGCAACGTAATTCAGTTGAAAATCCACGGGAATTACAATGCTCGTTACCCGTTTGTTGTCGACGTAATTTTGTAGGCTTTCGCTAAAACGCTCGGCTTCGTGGTTGTCACGCACGACGTAACTATCCACGTTGTATCTCGTCAAAAACTCCACGTAATTGTCGGTAATTTGCTTGTCGTTGCGGTACTCGCCGTAAGCCATATATTCGCGGTAGATGAGGAAACTCGACATAAATTCGCTTTTGCCGTCAAGTTCGATGTCCCACACCGTAACGGAAACGGGTACAAGCGTTTGTTCGCCGTCCACCGTCAGTACAAAGTTGCCGCTGTACACACCGCTTGCGAGATTGTCCGAGCAAATTTCCACCGTAAACGCTTGGTTTGTGTCCGCAGTGTAGCCGTCCTTGCCGTAAGTAACCGCGGTTTCCTCCGGCAAAAGCATATCGGGGATTTTATCTCCCGCGACAAAGGTTGTTCCTCCGTTGTAGTTGCGGTCGATTTGCGTGTACATCTGTCTGTACACCGACACTGCTTCGTCGGGGATTTTGTTGCCTTTTTCGTCGGATAATTCGCCCTTGGTCAGCGTAACCTTGCCACTTCCCTTGTTGAACGTGACAATCAGTTGCGCGCCCTCGTACTCGCCACGCATCATTTGCACGCTTAAATTAGGCGAAAGTTTGTCATAAGTGTCGTTTTTGTAAGTTTGCCCGATTACTTTCACGGTGTTGTAAGTACTCCACACTTCGTACGGTACTCGGTCGTCCTTCGGCACACATGCGCAAAGTGCGCCCAAGCATAATACAACTACCGCCAAAATGGCAAAAACTTTATTTTTCATTGATAAATCCTCACTGTTGAAACGCCCTGCGCGGCACGCCTCGCTTACGTATGCCTTACTTACACTTGTTGGCAATCGTCGTCCAGTTTTGTTTGAGATATGTTTTGTTAGCGTTGATGATCGTATCGGGGGTCTTACCCGCAAGCATTTCGTTGACGAAATTACCGCTGCCGTTGGTAAAGTTGAAACTTACACCGCCCAAACAATAAACTTTGGCGGATTTTGCAAAGCACAATTCGGAGTAGTACGCCGATTTCATGGCGTCCACTACCGATTGCGTAAATGTGCTGAGTTGCAATGCGTCGTAATTGCCACTTGTAAGTCTGGCGGGCAAAGTCATGCCGCCCTGTGCATTGTAGTACACCTTCATTCCCTCGTCGGAATACATAAATTTGATAAAATCTTTTGCCAAATCGATTTTTTCCGACCAGCCGGCAACAACCATCGTATGATCGGTTCCGCCGCGCGTGTAGGAAAAATGTCTTGCATCACGTACACGAGCAATCGCCTCCTCGCTTACGCCTTCGGGCTTAACTGGCGATTGGTCACCGCTGTCCGTAGCGTCGACGTAGCGGATTACTTCGGCAAGTTTTTCGTCGGTGTTGACGCCGCCGTCTTTGACAACGGGGATCTTAATCAGGTCGCTGACGACAGGCATACGGATGTAATCTATGTTGTAGTTTTTCTTGCCGGCCAAACTCTTGTTCATTTCTATTTCCAACCAACTGCCGTTGACGCACAATGCCGCTTGCCCTTCGAGGAAATAACTTTGCATGTCGGTGAATGTCAGAGAATCGCTGTTTTCGTGTTGGTATTTGTACTTTTTGTTGGTTTTTTCAAGTAGTCTATTTACCATATCCAACGCAACCTTTTGACCTGTAAAACTGTACAAATTTTCGTCGGCTTCACCCATTGGATTGAGACCGCGAGTAAAATAACCCATTTTCTCCGCACCCTCGTATTGAGCCATCCAAATGTCCCAAATCGATGTGTAGTACTCCTCCGTTTTGCTGTAAATAAAGGGAGCTATACCTTGGTTTTTGGCAAGAATTTTGTCACACAACGAAAACATCTCGTCGGTAGTCACGGGAATGTCATTGTCCGTCAAACCGAGTTTCGTCCAAGCATCTTTGTTGCGAACAATACCCATAAAGTCATCCACCCAGTTTACGCCGTAGTACTTGCCGTTTACTTGGAGGAACTTCGCCACCTTGGCATCCATTTTACTTTCCATTGTAGAGCCGTCTTCGTACGGGGAAGTGTAGATGTCGGTAAGATCGGCGTAAAGACAATCGATTTTACCATTGGACGTATTGACCGCACCTTGATAAGCGTTGAAATGGTAATTTGTAGGACGAAACACGAAAATATCGGTGTAACCCGCAGTCGCCTCGCTGTGACCGTTAATCGTGTCGTTGCCGACTTGTCCCACAAAGGGCTGAATGTTTACTTTAATCTCCGGATGCTTGGCAGAGTAAGCATTCCCTAATGCATACAACCAATCCAAGCCGAAACCGAGATTGACTGCTTCGATAGTAAGAGTGTTTTCGTCGGGTTTTTGGTCACAAGCGGCAAATGAACCGAGAGCGAGTACCGCCACAAGCAACAACGCCGTTATTGCTACGATTTTCTTCATAATAAGTCCTCCCAAAGAGCAAAAATACTTTGTTTTTGTTACAATTTTTTTGATACGTATGCGATTTTTAGTTACAGTCTATCCTTTCAATCCGCCTAAATGTACCTTTTCCATAATCGTATTTTGGAATATGAAAAACAGTATCAACACGGGTATCAGCGTAATCAACACACCTGCGAACAATCCCGGCATATTTGCCACGTATTTTTGGTTTTCGCTGAATGCGTACACGCCGTAGGCAAGATTCGGGTACTTGTTCATGTGTAGCAACGTACTTTCGTAATCGTTCCAGCCGGCGATAAATGACATGATAAACAACGCCGACACGCTCGGAAGTGCCATTGGAAACATGATTTTGAAAAACACCGCAAAGTGCCCTGCACCGTCTACGAATGCAGCCTCGGCGTAATCCCAACTGAGCGATTTGAAAAACGCGTACATGTAAAAGAAGTAACCGCCGTACAGCGTAACACTCAAAAACATGTTTAGCGGATTGTTGATTAGTCCCAAGTTGTACGGTAGGACGAGCCTGCCGAACCGTACACAGGTAAAACCGACACAAACAAACCGAGGTTGTAAACGAACTTTGTCATTTTGCTTCGGTAAAACACCAAAATGTAGCACACCATGCTACTTGCCATAATTGACAGCACCGAGCTTGTGACGGTACGCCAAACGGAATTCCACAACATATTGCCGAAGGAACAGTCTTGCACGACCGTTTCCAACTGGTCAAACGCCGTAATGAAATTTTTCAGATTAAATCCGCCGTCGAAACTAAACAGTCTGTCGTTTATTTTGTCCTGCGTGTACCGACTGTTGTCCGTCTTAGTTGCGCATACAAACGCAAAAACGAAGAAAAACAATACGTACAGCGTGTACAACAGCAACAGTACAAAAGCTATTGTAAATACGACGTTACGTGACACGGACTTTTTTCTTTTTGAAAGAGTTAGATTTGCGTTAATCATACTACGCCTCCTCCTTTCCGTACACCAGCTTACGTACAAGTAATGCCAACGGGAAGGAAATCACCGTCATGATTACTCCGACAGCCGAAGCAAGATACACGTCCTGTTGTCCCGTACCCGCGCCGCTGACAAGTTGGTAAATGTAAAAAGCCAAAGTCATTGTGCCGTTTGTACCCTTGGTAAAGGCAAGTATAGGTCCCGTCGCTCCGAGAAATCCTGCCGTTGCAAGTACCACTATCGTACTGATTGTCGGCCATACCGAAGGGATAATGATATAAATCAATTCCTTAAACCAATTGCAACCGTCTATTTCGGCAGCCTCCAACATTTCCTTGTTGATTCCGCTCATTGCGCCGTTTAGTACAATCAGGTTTGTGCCGAATCCAAAGCTGACAGAGTAAAAGATTATCATCCAGATTGCCGTTTCATTTACCGTCAACGGATCAATGTATTCGCCACCCGCTTGGGTGATGATCGCATCTATCGGACCACCGGGACCGACGGCGTTTTTGAACAATATTACCAATGCCGAACTGGTAATAATGTTGGGTAGATACGTGACAAATCGAAACAGTTTGTAACCCTGTATCTTTTTGTAGATAAAGTAACTCATCAATATGGACAACGGAAGTCCCACCAACATACCGGCGAGGAAGAACAACACCGTATTGAGAAACGCTTGCCACAGTATGCCGTCTTCGGAAAAACTCAGCAGGCGAAATATCGTTTTGAAGTTTTCCATACTCCACATCGTCGCGCCAAATCCTTGTCCCGTCACGGGGCGTTGAAAAGCCATGAAGAACGCGTCGAAGTTGACGTACACGTAAAAGATGAGGAAGTTAATCACCGGAAACGCCAAAAAGCAGAAGATGAAAAATCGTCTGCGAAAAATCTTTTTGCGTTTCGGGTTGTCGACATTATTAAATTTCAATTGAAAAACCTCCCCGTTTACCTAATGGGAACAGGATACTACTTGTACCCTCATTTGTGTCACTTTCGCTTGTTAAATAGCGTAAACTGCAACATATACTTCTTACGAATTACAGCCACAGTATACTTGCCGACGGTACGACAAGTTGCCTGCTTACTCCGTCGACATCGTAGAACACGGTTGTTTGCTCGCTGTCGGAATTATTGGCGACTGCATATTTGCCGCTTTCGGGATAATACGTGCATTCGGTAAGAGGATTGGAACTAAACGCTCTGTACATATCCTTTTCCTTGTGCGCCGCAAAATACAATGCGCGATAAAGCAATCTTGCGTTTTGTGCGCTGTACGGCAAGCCCGCAATATAAACTCCTCGCCCTTTGCCGTAGTCATTGGAGGCGATTTTTACCTCTCCGATGTTCACCTTTCGCAAAAAACGGTCTGACAAAGTAATATCCGCAACGCTTGTTCCGTCAAGAGCATAAATGTTTTTAGTATCTTCGCCGTAGTCGATTTCGCCTTTTACGTCTTGTGTAATGAAACTCGGCTTAATTTCTATATTATACTTGTCGACACTTAGCGTAAACCCTTTTTCCTTATCTACGCCCAATACATCGGCAAGCACGAAACAACGTCCGTCCTTTTGGTATGCGGTCGGTTCACCTATACCGACAAAGCCGTGACCGTCGGCAACCCATTTGCGGATTGTTTCCGCCACAACGGGATTGTCCCATTCCTTACCGCCGCTATATGCGGTATTTTCCGCACCTACGTTGACAATAACATCGATACTTTCGTCGATACCGTTCACTACGTCGTCGAAAGAAATAAATTTTACATTGACCGCTTGTCCCGACAGGCTTTCCAACACGCCCTGATAGGAATATATTTGTTGGTACCACAACTCGTGCGCAACCATGTGACTTTGCCAACTGCGTAGAGTCCCCCAACAATTGAGTACGGCAACGGTAATTGCGGCAAAAGGTTTTTGCTTACCTGCCGCATCGCAAATTGTGCGAAACTCATCGCAAAGCTCCGCCACGCGACTGACAAATTTCGGAAACTTGGCGGCAAGCGACAAGTAACCGCCGAAACCCATCCTGTCCAGCGGACAACGCAACATAGCTCTACGTGCTGTAATCCAATTTTTGTCAAGTTCGGCAACTGCGCAGTCCTCGTTTCCGTCAAAAAACGTATCCGGAAAGAAATACGGCAAGAAACGCCCCTCGCGATATTTGACCGACGGTATCTCGGCAAGCATGCGTTCGGTAACGCCTCCGCCTATGCTGCCTACAACCGCGTCGAGATTCATATCGGCAAAGTATTTTCCGTATGGTTCGGCACCAATCCAATCGTCGCCGAGAAACATCATTGCTTGCTTTCCGTTTGCATGTACTATGTCGGTAAGTTTACGTACCGTTTCCGTAACTTTGCGACAAACAAAATCCATGTAGTCCAAAAACTTTTTGGTAGGCACGCGAAACGGATTGTTGTAACAACCGCCGTCTACAATGTCTTCGGCTGTCAATTCGTAACCGTATTCCGCACTAAACTCCTCTAACAATACAGGGGAAGCCGCCAAAGTATAACCGAACCAATCGACGTACTTTTCCTTGCCTTGCTTGTTGAATATCAACGTAAATTGGTACAAAAACGTGGTAAAACGCACAACGTTTGTTTCGGGGTGAGCGTCGCACCAGTCTTGCATGAACTTAGTAATATATCCTTTCGTACACGGATAGGACGGATCGTACATCAACTGCTTTTCGCAAGTCCAATTGTTGGTAAGGTAATTGTATATTTGTACGGGGTGCCAAATCAAACGCGCCATAAAAGTTACCGTGTACTCGTGGTAGGGCGTTGCGTTACGTATCGTCACCGTATTGTCGTCGTTAAGCACCCAATCGGTGTGTATCGTCCCTACTGTACGGTCGTAAATCTGCCAACGCTTCACTTGTTCCACGTCGGGGCAAATCTGCTCGGCAAAGTAGTCTGCCATCGGATCGACGGTCACTTCGTTACCGAATGCCGTCACCCTCTCCGACAACAAGAACGTGCGATGGGCTTCCTCGGGATGCGCCCGTCCCCACTCGTTGTCGCCGCGAACGATAAAATAGGTGTTGTACACTTTTTCGGCAAGGTCGGCTGCGTTGTCGGGCAGTCGAGTACCGTCACAATCGCGCACGGCGTCTGCACCCCACAGTTCAGCAATTTTTTTTGTGCCTTCGACAAAGTTTTCGTCGGTAGGTATTGTTACTCTTCCTTTTTTCATATTACGCTTTCTTCCATTGTTTTCAAAAGACCGCTCGAAGTTTCCGTTACTCACAACTGCGAAACGCTCACAAGAGCTTTGTACACGTTACAGTCCACTTTGTTTGCGCCGTAAGGTAACACGTCAATGTCCAATTCCTGTATGGAGTTTTCCTTTCCTTGTACGTAGTCCTTTATACGCGCCGCACAGTTTTCTAACCGCGAAATCAATCCGCCCAAACGTATTTCATGTATTTCCCAACCGAACGGTTTGTTGTCGGCAAACCACACGGCTTGTAATGTTTCTCTAAACTTACGCACCGCTTTTGCCGTTTTAATGTACCTCTTTTGAAGTTTAGACAGTGCTTTACGGTCATTTTCACGATATGCCTTGCGAGTATCCACCCCCAATGTCGCTTTAAGAGCAAGAGCGTTACACAACGCAACCATATTGTCAAATAAGTATTTGTACCGCTTGTTGCGTCGGCCTGCCAAACTAATTTCGACGGCAATTTGTTTGTAGTCGGGCAAAAAAGTATTTGCGACGGCATTGTCATTCCAACCTAAAAACGGATCTCTGAACAACAAAGCTTTACAACTACTGTAAGGTTTGGAGTAGTCGACATTGTCCCCCGTCACATTAGGCGCGTCAAGCAACATAAAGTCATCGTAACTCAGACCGAAAGTCTCGGCAAATCCTTGTTTTATGCTTTCTTCGTCAAAATTTCCCTCGGCATACTGTTTTGCCGCATACAACACCGGCAAGGCGGAAAAGTAACTGCAATCGTGGCCGTTGTCACCCCACAACGCAACCAACACGTTTTCGATGCCGTGTTTTGCCACCTGCTTCATTGCCGGCACGATGGTTTTGATGGCGTAATGGTTGAGCGGGGAAAATCCCTGACTTGTCCAAGCCGCACACGTAAACCACAACGGCTTACCAAATTGCTCGTGCGATGTCATCATCGCATCATACATGGCTTCGTCGGTGTTGTAGTAGTCCCAGTAGCACAACTCCACGTCGGGAACTCCGTCAATTACCTTTTGCGGCAACACGGGATTAAGCACACTGTACTCGCCGTGATTACTCAAACGGTAAAACATGTCGCTCCACATATGCACCTTAAAGCCGTATTTAGCGGCGATTTCCACCACTTTATTTAGATGACGAAGCAACAATTCGTGCCTATCTACGTATCCGTGCTTGTCTAAATACTTGCCAAGCCCCACGTGTTGCGCCTCGTCAAAACCGATATTTACGTTGCGTGTGGTAAAATCGGCGGCAATGGATGCAAACATTTTGTCGATAAGCTCGTATGTTTTAGGCTCGTCCACCAACATGATGTTGTCAATATCGACAATGTCGGCGTACACGGGCAGTTTTACCAAATTATCCAAATGCGACAACGTTTGTATACATGGGACCAACTCCACGCCGTGCAATCGACAATACGCGTCTATATCCTTAATTTCGTCATGTGTGTATCCGCCACGCATGTACCCAAAAAACGGCTCGTCAATTCGATACAGATCGTCTATGCACAATTCCAGTAAGTTGTACCCGATTTTCTCCAATATATCGACAAGTTTTTTTACCGTTGTCGGTTTCATTACGCCATTGCTTGCGCAACACACAAGCGCGCCAAATCTGTTTAGCGACATTTTTTCTTCCTCGGAAACCAAAGCGTCCCCTTTTCGGCAAAACCTTGCCGATAGGGGCAGTTATAAGCAAACAAATCGTTACTTAACCGCTAAGAATAGTCTTTCGGTGACACTTTTCGTTTACGTAAACATTATACCACGTGTCAAATTTCGTTTATAGTATCAAAACCGACAAATAGTAGGTAATTTTTCGCCATATTTAGCAGTTTTGTTATGTTATTTAGTTATTTTGTTGAATTTTTCCGCTGCGTGTGATATACTGTAAACATGCTTAATTTCGATTTACAACTGACAAAAAAGCTATTGACGCATTTGGGGTACCTTACAAAAGCTTCCGTACAACTGTATGACGAAAACTTTGAAGGCACCTATGCTTGTACCGAACCTTGCAATCAATTTTGCCAAATGGTCAAGTGCCACTACGCCGATCGTTGCAAAAACTCCGACAGCGGAGCCATGCAAAAAGTAAAGCAATCGGACGACAACAATATGCACTATGCTTGCCATTTCGGAATGAAAGAAATGGTAATCAAGTTGCAAAGGGGAAAAATAATCTACGGATACATAGTCATCGGTCCGATGCGCGATACCCGTACGGAAAAACAATCTCTTGCCGCGATTACTCAGTACTGCGCCGAGTACGGACTTAACGAAAAGAAAATGCGCGACTTGTACTTTAAGGCAACGAGATTTTCCCAACAAAAGTACGAGGCAATAAAAGAGTTGACCTTTGCCATATTCGAGTACGCAGTGAATAAAAACCTGATTACCGTCAAACATAACGTATTTGAAAACACCATTGCGCCGTACATCAAAGCAAATTTGGACAAACCGCTCGACTCCGAATCCTTGTGCGAAGCGTTTTGCATGTCGGAAAAACAAATTTACACAGCCGTTGTTAAATCCACCGGTATACCGCCTAAAAAATATATTACCGCTCAACGCATGTTAGGCGCAAGGGAACTCATCGAAAATACCGACGAGCCATTGACGGACATTGCCGATAAGGTCGGTATACACGACTACAACTACTTCGGCAAGATTTTTCGTAAGACATTCGGTCATGCCCCGTCTTTTTACCGCCGCAAAAAGAAGTAACGCACTTGTTTACTACGGGAAAACATCTGCGCTTACATATCCGAAACGAAACTTTCGACGCACAAACTCCGCCCTATCGCCAACTGTATACTCAAACAACAAAAATATTTACAACATAGGATTACTACTGTTAATTGTAATAAATAATACGATACGTATGCAAAAATTAACGACCGAGTGCCAGATTTCCACATTGACTCAGTCGTTATATTATTTTAAAAATTCAACTAAACTTACAGCCGCCAAACGCCCTTGTCCGCTAATTGCGGATAGCTTTGTTTGTTGACATATTTGTCCAAGGCGGAACACACATACAAAAACCAACCAAGTACACCGATAGGCAAAAACACTACGTAAAGCATTTTACAAACGTACCGCACGGCAAACGTAGAAATCATATCAAACAATCCGTATGACATAAACAATGCGGCAAACAACACAGATATCGGTAACGTTTTAACATATACAAACGCCGAAGTAACAAATATGTCACCCGGCTTGTGGTTGTAGATTGCAATTTGTACAAGCATATGCAAAGCAATCGGAAAAATCACAAATAAGTACACGCACAACGGAATATACGACAACACGTCGGTACGTATCTGCATCACTACCGAGTCAAAAGCGTTAAGTAACCCCAACACGGCAAACACTATCAAATATTTAGCGACGTTTTGCTTAATCCCTACGGCAAAGTCTTGCCAAAACTCTATCGGCTCCGACCACGCCATTTGTCGCACTTGGCGCACCAATCCCGACAATCCCACAGCCAAAATCAGGAATCCGCCTACGTTGAGCGACGACGCCACAAGCGTTATCGTTGCGATGGATCCGTTGTACTCATCGGCAGTAAATAAGCCTTGCTTGTATTTGTCATACAACGAGGCAACCGACATATCGGCGTACATCCTCACTGCAAAAAGCGGCAAAGAAAAAATCAGCAAAATAACTCCGCAAAGAAGAAACTTGCCAAAGTGCGTTTTTACACGGTCCGCAAACACTTGCCACCTGTTGTGGGGCAACCCATATTTTTCACTTTTATTTTCCGTCTGATTTTTCATAACTCGTGACAATTATACCAAATTTTTACCGTTTATACAATGAATTGCTTTTACAATTTTCTCAAAGCTATTATCAGAATATGATTTTAGCAGCATATCCACCGTTTTCTTGTAAGCCATAAAATCACAGCCTTTCATTGAATACCCGGTATCTATTATCTCTAATAATGCAACTAAATCTACTATATCGTCATCAAACTCTAATTTGATACATCAAAAATTGCCCCGCTGTTGTTCTTACAATATTCTCTGATCAATTTAGTATAGTTCAAATCTCCACCTCCTTAAATAAGCTAAAACTTCTCTCATATTTACATTATAACACATTTTTGGACGACAAAAAAAGCCGACACTCGCTATTTCTGCAAAAATGTCGACTTTTTATCTTGGTCTGAGTGACAGGACTTGAACCTGCGACACCTAGACCCCCAGTCTAGTGCGCTACCAAACTGCGCTACACCCAGATGCTTGATTATTATACAACAAGCATTGTAAAAATGCAACTGCTTTACGCCAAAAATTTACAAATTGTTTTTGTACGCATGTCGGGCAACGCACATTGCGGCTGTGTTTACATTTCCACGAAACTACACAAATAATTTTACAACTTACACGTTCACGTCACAACCGTTACTACACATGCAACAACGACATCTTTCCGTTGACGTTTGTAAACGCGCGCAGTCCGCATATTTTCGAAAAACGTCAATCCGTAACTTCGAAAAAGAAAAAAATAAAACAACCATTTAATTGTTTTATCGCAAAAAAAACGACAGCCGCAACGCGCTTACGGCTGTCATTATATTCAAATTTTTCGTAATCAGTCTTCCGTCACGGGCTTTCCGTGTTTTCTGATGTAGCGTTCGGTACCCTCGACGTCCATCACTTTGCTGAAATACGGACGGTTTGTTGCCTCGAAGTACTCGCACATGTCGATGTTTTTAAGCACGAAAAACAGCACAAAGCCGGGCAACACGCCCAAAAAACTCAGCCCGTAAGCGTCGGGAATAAAGACTATGCTGCATGTAAGGAACGCAAGCATTACCGCCACTACAAGCAACGTTTTGACGTACACCTGACCGAAACGACGGAACACCGTCGACAGCCCTGTTCTGAATGCTTCACGCACAGACACACCCTCGGTAACTACCGCGGGCAGACAAAAGGCAAACAGCGTAAGACGCGCGGTGTACAGCAACACGCCGACAATTGCAATCGGGATAATCGTCCACCAGCGGAACGTGACAAGAAACAGCAGATAAAAGCCCAGACATCCGAACACAATAGTCATGTCCAGCGGCAACGTAAACACCATTTGCAATGCGCAAAATTCCCACGTCTGCCGTTGTTTTTTGAAAAAGAACCATGAAAACGGCCGCGTGGCATTGCTGGTCATAAATTCTTCAAGCTGAAACCCCGTCGTAACGTCCGTGACGGCAATAAGCATGCGATAAGCAAGCACAACAAGAAACAACACTGCGTATGTTGCTTCCATACTGCCGAACAGCCCCTTGATGTCGCCGATAGCCGACTGCAACGACGACACAATGTCCTTCACGCCGTCGCTGAACGTATTCGGGTCAAACGTGCCGTCCGCTATGTGCGCAATCGTTTGCTTTACAAAATCCACAATACCGCTCTTTTCGATAGCTTTGGTAACCTCGGCGATAATGCCGCCAAAAGCCGTCGCGCACAATGCCGCAACCAAAGCGTATATCAGCACCTGACATATTACAGACTTGACAAGCACCTTCCAGTTGCATGCCGACAATCGTAACGATTTACCAAGCGTCATAATTTCCTCCAAAAATATCGGTCATAGTCATGCACGCAGTTTGCCGCAGAAAAACAAACAAGTTCCGAGGCGGCTTGCCTCAGCCGAACATAACCTGTCCGATGTCACGACGTTCACGTCCGACGTAGTCGCAGTACTTGACGAAGGACACGCAGGGAACGTAAACGGTAAAAAACAAGATAAACAGCGTTTGCAGCAAGATTGACAGCACGGGGTTGTCGATAAAGCCGCATACTGCAGCGACAATCATACGCAGCACGGGATACAGAAACATGAATCCCAATACAAACTTAGTATCCTTGTTGACGTAGCGAGCCGAGCAGGACAAAGCCACGTTGAACGGATTGTTGTCGCAGTACTTGAATGGGAACGCGCATATAAGCGCGGTAAACACATAGGAAACGACAACCGACAACACAAACGTAACCACAAGCGACAGTACGCCTGCCGCAACGACGTTGTTGACCGAACGCAGCAACAGCACAACACCCACGGGTACGAAACTGAGCAGTTGCGCGCAGAGATATGTCACCGCCACATACATCAGCATTGTGGGAAACAAACCGAACACCTGCGCAGGGGAAGCTACGTTGAGTTCACCCACACGCATATGACGTGAAATCTTGACAACGTACACGCTTTCGGTAAGGGCAAGCACGACAAGCATTATTATCGGAAGAAACCAGTTTTTGCCGAAGCGCCCTACCGTAAACGCACCGACAAACGTGCCGACGAAATCGCTCATGGCAAGTTTGCCTTTGATTAAATCGGCGACAAATTTACTTTCGGCAGAGAAGTTGCAGAAAACTCCGACCAACACCGAAAAAGGCAACGCAATAAACACAAGTTGCCAGAAATTACGAAACATATAGGCAATGGCGGACTTCTTCTGGTACCTCATAATCCTCCGCTCCCGACGCGCCGCCTCTGCCGCTATGCAACAGTACATGCCTGCGCGCATTAAGAATATAGTTCATTATACACTAATCGGAAGTTTTTTTCAAGTATTTGAGATAAATATCGTTTTTGCGGCAAACGGACAAAACACAACAAAGAGGACAAAATACAACCAAAAGGACTGCCGCACGTTTTGGCAGCAGTCCCCGTTTGTAATTTTACGTCAGATATTCGGTCGCACCACGGCTTAAGCGGCGAAAGAAAACCGTACGCAAGGCAGCAATGTGGCTTACCGTTACGACAAATTGTCGTTTATCCACTGCAACAACGTCTGGTAGTGCGTGCCGAGCGCATTGGAATAGAAACTGCTGCCCTGTGCGATGGCAAGTGCTTCTTCCTTTGTAAGGCCGTTCATATAAAAGCGGCAGCACGCCAACTTTTCTGCCTTCATCTGGTTGTTGAAGCCCGTTTCGCCCAGTTCGGAATACAGTTTGCTTGCTTCGAGGGCGCGGTCATATTCCGCCTCGCGTGCGTATTCCCTTGCACGGGCGCAACTTGCCTGGTACTTGACTTCGCGCTCTTCCAGGGCGGCGTTGTACTTAGTTACGGCAAGACGTTCGTTTTCCTGCTTCTGACGAATTTCCGTAGCAAGTTCCGCTTCACGCGCGGCAAGTTGGTTGTCAAGATAAGTAATCCGTTCGGTGTGCCTTTCGTCGAGATTTTGCTTTGCGGTGGCAAGGACGGCACACTTGTGTGCGTAGTCGGCGTTTTCCTTGTCGACGTTGTTGTTGTACTCGGCAAGCAAACGCTTTTCGGCGGCATAAATAATGCTGCTGAATTGCAGTCCGTTGTCTGCAAGACGACGATGAGCCGTTGCCACGTCACTGTTGTAGGCAGCAAGCAGTTTGGCAAGGTTTGACTTGTTTGCGTATGTTGCTTCCGTTACGCTTGCGGTGTTGGCGTCGAGCGCCTTACTGTAAGACAGATTTTCGGCATCCTTCTTGACAAGGTAACTTGGCAAAGCCTGTTCGTGGGCAAGGGCGGCAATCTGTACGTCGCTTTTGGGCGTAAAAGTAAGCGGCACGAGATTAAGACTGTCGGGCAAGTCCAATTCAGGTTCGACAAAGGACGTATTGTATTTCGTGTCGATTGCCGTAATCTTTTTGCGTATGGTTTGGTCGAGTTCGGCAAGTTGCCGGGCGCGTTCGTCGGTAATACTCATAGGCATTCCTCCCGATGTTTGCATGCAGCAAAAACTTGCCGATTTGTAACGAAATTGTTCATACGTTCACCTCTTTTTGATACGAAACGCCGACAAGTTTTATCTTGTCCACGCGCGAATCGTCGCCGAATTTGGCATACACGACAAAACTGTTGCCGTCAATGTAGCAAGGCGCGTCCACCGTCGTGCCGTCGGCATCGTCCAGTTGCAAAGTAAATTCTCTGCCACCGCCGTAAACGATCACAGAAATGCTGCCAACGCCCTTTACCGACAGTTTACGCAGATGCTTTCTGCCTGCAATGCCGAAGTCAACAGCCTTACTTTGCCAGTCAGGCGCAAGGGCTGTATTATTGCGTATGAACACGTGTGTGCCGTCGCAGGCGTACAGATTTTTTCCGTCGGTGGCAAGGGTTGTAAATGACATCGACGACACTTCTTCCGCACCGCTTTCCGGGTCGTAGGCATAAGTTCCGTCACAGTCGCAAAAGTACAGTTTACCGTCAAACGCACACGGTCGGCATGTCGTTTCGGCAGGATTACCAAGCGTCGGTTTCAATTTTACCGACGGTTTGTCCAGCGCATACAACCCGCCCGAGGTAAAGCAATAAATTTTGTCGTTAAGCGTAGCGGCGTAGCTGACTTTGCGGAACGCCGCCGCAACGCGTTTTACGGTAAAGTACTCGTGGTCGAAGGACGTTTCGACGACGTACACCTCGCCCGCAAACACGTACAGTTTGTCGCCGCATGCGCAAAGTGCCTGAATGTCGGAGAAAAAGCTTATCTTGCCGCCGTCGCCGTTTTCCGCATAGCCGAAGCAACGCGCCCCGACGTCGGCGTAAAACAAACCTCGTCCGATTGCACAAAACAGTCGTCCGCCGCACACCGCCGCGTCGGTAATTACTCTGCCCGCAAGGTCGGCAAGCATGTCGCCGCTACCGCTTACATACAGTTTTTCGTCGGCAAACAGATACGCCGTCTTATTTTCGCCGCATGCGACAAAAATGTAAGGCTTGTCCGCGAAGTCGGCAGCAAACAACTTGTCGTGCGACGTATCGTTTACAACAAATATTCCGCCGTCCGCGGCATAGGCAATTTTGTTGCCGAATCCGTACACGCCGTAGATGCCGGAAACTTCGGACAAACACTCGCCGTAATTCGCGCCGACGGAAAGACTTCCGCGTTCAAGCGTTACGCAGTCGACTTTACCCGAAAGAATTTTACCCGCGCCGTCCGTTGCCGTAAAGTCCGTTTCGGCGGTCAGTTTTTTTACAGCGCAAGTAGGGGCGATTTTTGTCACAGCCACCTCCTTTGCGGAAGATTACGTGCAAATTTTTTGTCGCCGTCTATTGTTGCCGCATCGACGAATCTCGTGCGCCACACAGCCGACTGATTGACGTCGCCGCGCATAAGAAAGTACTCGGCAAGCATGCCGTAAATCACTACTCTGTCGCTTGCTATCCCCGTCGGTACGGGCACTTCGTCCTGCCAGCCCGGGTGCGTCGGGCGTTTTGCGTAGATGACAGCCGCTTTGTCGCAGTCCGTCGTCAACAGTCCGCCGTCGGTGTAGCGAAAGGTGACGGCATTGCCACTTTCGTCGGTGACGGAAATCGCCTTAATCATGTCGTCCAGCGCAATAAAACCGTTTTTTGCTTCGGCTTCCGTGCGGCACAGCATGTAGCCCGACGTAGCAAACAACTCGTCCACCACAAAACCTGCCGCCATCACAAAAAGTTGCACGTCCGTGTCAGGCGGTGTCTTTTCCGCGGAAAAATAGGTTTCACTCAGGTCCAGCGCGGCAATTTCGCCGCACAGCTTTACAGCCTGAAAAAGTTTCATAGTTTACTCCTCGACAGCACAATCGAGCCTTCCCATGCAGTTGTCTGCTTCCGCTTTAAGTGCGGCTTTTTCCGCTTCGGCGTTGTGCCTTTCGATGTCGGCAACAATACGTTCGGCGTTTTCCGCACGGGTGTACAGGGCGTAATCCACGGTACGGCAGTCCAGTTCGTCAAATGGCACCACGAACGCAAGCGATTGCTTACTAAGCGACTTATTGTGCACTTCAAAACGCTTTTTTGTCACGTTGTACACCACAAAGTAGTCACTATTTACCGATTTAAGCCTGCTGCATATGTCAAACAGATCGTCTGTCAGTTCAATTAAATTGTCCATTTTTCAAAAATGGCGACGGCGAAAAATGTCGCCGCCGCCGATAAATTACGCTTCGGTAATGTTGGTAACGGAGCCTTGAGCGTTGGGGCGTTCGCACAAAATGTCTGCGTACTTGACAAGCGTTGCGTTGTACACGGGCTTACCGCCGATTTGCTTAAGCACCTTGCCGTCGTCGCCTTCCAGCCAACGCCAGTCGCACAGTTGGTAAATGCGGAAAGAGGGCGTGTGCAAAGCGTACATTGTCTTGGACGGGCAGAAACGGTCGCTTACCATCGGGATACCTTGGTAGGAAATCGCCTGCGTGCCGTCATCGAGTTGCATGTACTCCACATTGGTGCGGTTGGTGACAAGGTAGTCGATGTAAGCGCGCTTGACCCCTGCCGAGCACACCAGCATGTCGGCATAGTAGCCGCTGTTTTCCTCTACGGTGTCTATGACGCCCTGAATTACCGCGTCGGTGATGGTAGTCGAAGTCTTTGTGTAAGGTTTCAGCCACTTGTGAGTGTCGCGGTCGATTCCGTACAGAGTGCTGTCAGTGCCGAAAATCGCGCCGAGACCGGTAAGTTCGTTTTCGTAACTGCCCTGCACCGTGACGTAGTTACCTTCGGCAATCGTGTTCGTGGCAATCACCGCGCCTTCAAGTACGATTTTCTTGTTGGTACGGTCAACGCTGCCTACGCGACGACCGCCCACCACTACGGAATCGCTGTCGTCGGAAACTACGTCAACGATCATGCCTTCGAAGATACCCTTTACGCTGTCAAGGGTAAGCACGTTACCGGACACTGCCGACACGTTTCCGAGGATACCCTTACCGTCGCCGAAAAGCATACGACCGAAGTTGAGTTTTGCCGAGCGGATAAGGTTTTCCATTTCGTTTTCCAGAAGGCTAAGAAATGCGCCGCTGTTGCCCGTTGCCGCACGTACCGCCTTGTCCGTCACTTCGATTGTGCCGTACAGGTTTTTGAGGGTAAGCACCATTTGCTGGTAATTGTGTTTGCTTGCCGCAGGCAGATCGCCCGTTTCGGTACCGGCACCGAAGCCGCCGTTGATACCGTTGCTGACAACCTTGCGGACTTCCTTGCCCCACACGTCGGCGGAAGTCTGTTCAAATTTGGCAAGCAAAGGGTTGATTTTTGTGTTGAGTGAATTGGACACAACGTCAAGGTAGTAAGATTTCAACGCTTTGTCCGCACTGTCGATAGTAATCATTGTGTTGTTCTCCTTGTAATAAGTTTGTGTTCGGGCAGACGCATGCGCCGTTGCGACTTTGTTTCGCCAACACGGCGTTTGTCGCAGTTTTTTTGCAGATTTTGTCGTAAATTTTACGATACGTATGCAAAAATGGCCGACCGATTTTTACGCAACGAGACAGACGGAATTTACTTCCGTGCGCTACTCAAACAGTTTTTGTGCCATCTCGGATGCTTCCTTCAGCGTCTTTGGCCGAGAAGGCAAAGCCATAGACACGTTGCCTCCTCCGCTTATCACGGAGGGTGGCGCAATCGACTGCTTCGGGGCAAGTCCCGCCAGCAACTCGGGGTTGCCGATGAGGATTTGCCTTAGTTGCGACAACAATTCCGTCGATTTGTCCTGCGTGCGATTGTCGACTTCGGGCGCGGTTGCGCCTTTGTCGGGGACCGTGCCAATCGTCGCGCTTTGTGCGCCGTATGCCGTCGGTGACGTATCCGCGTTTGTACCGTCGCAAACATTTTCTGCTGCCGTCGCAGCGTAATTCTGCCCGTTCGGTGACGCGTTTCCGTTTGTACCGCCGTTGTTCGGCGCGGCTTCGTTTGTACCCGTTTCTGGTGACGTTGCCGCGCTGTTGTTGTTGATATTGTTTTGAAGTTCCTTCACTTGCTGACACTTTTGCGTAAATGCCTGTTCAAGGGCGTTGTAACCTTTCACAAGTTCTTCCAGCGAGTTGAATTTGCCGAATTCCATAGTTTAATCCACCTTATTGTCACTTTGTGCAGCCTTAAGTGCTGCTTTGTGCGCACGGATATGTGCAAGCACCTTTTCACGATACGCCTCGTCGAAGTTTTCTGTCGTGTTGGCAATCACGAAACGAGTGTGCTGTTCGATGTGTATTTCGTGGTCGTCCACTTCCAGTATTTCGGCGTGGTCGATGTCCACGTTTTCCTTGTCGGCACGTGCTATGTGCAGTTGCGCGATGTCCTGCGCGTTTTCCCAGTTGCCGAAGCCCATCAACGACAGCACCTTGGCTTTGCATGCCACGCTCAGTTTGCCGTCGGCGTCGCTAAGTATGCCTGCGTTAAGCAAATCGAACAACATAGTGCGGCGCGTCGCAGGGGTGTCGGTAAGTTCGTTTTCCGTTTCAAACACCACGTCGTCGCTGCCGATGTCGCACCCCGAAAAGTAAAACACTTCGGCGTTGTTTTGTCCGTCGGTGTAACGGGTCAGTCGTGCGTAGGACACAAACTGTTTGTACAGCCGCAGGATAAACTTCGCCACCGTCTTTATGCTTGTCTTTACGCTGTCGATGCTGCTTGCCAGGCGTATGTCGTCCTGCTCGGCAATAAGTTGCAACGCCACGCCGCTTGTAGTGTTGGCAGGCGTCGTGCCGGTGCGCGCAAATTCCGACACACCCGACACCGTGGCAAATTCGTCAAGCAACCTGTCCTCTTCGTCGCCGAAGTCGCTCGGCACACTGCCGCTTTCCATAAGTTGCGGCTTTACCGAGCCCTGACGATACACAAGTATTTTCCCGGGCGACAAGCCTTCTTCCTCGAGATTGTCGGTGTCCACACTGCCGTCCTCTACCGTAAGCACTCCCATCGCAAGGCGATTCAAAAATTCGTGTTTGCGGTTTTTGACGGCGTTATAGGCGCGTTGAACGGGTATCAGTCTGTCCACGATACTCGC
>OGOZ01000133.1_pt1 | contig 50231 bp, 45 predicted proteins | sample 1552801 | NCBI WGS metagenome assembly OGOZ01 (sample SAMEA2580196, study PRJEB22360) | human gut metagenome | biome: human gut; feature: human-associated habitat; material: faeces | place: Denmark | collected 2008/2010 | reverse complement strand
TTATCTGAAATCTCACCCCAATGCGGCGGTGGTCAATCTGGGCTGCGGGCTGGACTGTACCGGCAGAACTTGCGACAACGGCAGCTGCAAAATCTACAATCTGGATTTTCCGGATGTTATAGCTGTACGGAATAAACTGCTTCCAGCCGGGGAACGGGAACAAAATATTCCCTGCGACCTGAAAGATCCTGCATGGTTTGACAGGATCGATGCCACCGGCGGGGCGGTGTTCTTTGCTTCCGGGGTGTTTTATTACTTTTGACCCAGCAGGTCCGGATATTGCGCAGGCGGTGCAGATGCATGATTCATGCGTTTCTGAAATGACACCTATGTGACCAATGCGAAATGCAGCATTGTGGAACAATTAGGGGGTGTGGTATACTTTAAGCATAACTCTGCAGCCGTAAATGAATTGGTCATGGGGAGGCGGCAGAGGAGATCAGGACAGAAGCGAAGAATACAGGCAAAGGAGTCTGAGCAATGGATGGGAAATCAATGGTTGTGACAGAGGAAAAGCATCTTATACCATTGGATAAGGTTAACGGATATGACGTAAGACCCGGGTTTTATGGAATTAACGGAGCAACGGCGCTAAGAGAGGGTGTGAATTTTACGGTGTGCTCTCTGGAAGCAACAGCGGTGGAGCTCCTTTTGTATCATAGAGGAGAAAAGGAACCCTATGCAGTTTTACCTTTTCCGAAGCATTACCGGATCGGTGGTGTCTATTCCATGATCGTTTTTGGATTGGATATTTATGATTTTGAGTACGCTTACCGGGTGGATGGTCCATATGCTCCGGAAAAGGGTCTTATTTATGACAAAACACAGCCACTTCTGGATCCCTATGCAAGAGCAGTTACCGGACAGAGCGTATGGGGAGAACAGCCTAATCAGGATCATGGGTACCGGGCCAGAGTAGTGGTCAATGATTTTGACTGGGGGGATCATGTGGATCCGGTCAGACCGATTCAGGATCTGATTATCTATGAGCTTCATGTCCGGGGATTTACGAAGGATGCCTCTTCAGGGGTTGAACATCCTGGAACCTTTGCGGGGATCCGGGAAAAAATTCCATACCTTAAGGATCTGGGAATCACCGCAGTGGAGCTTATGCCGGTATTTGAGTTTGATGAGACGATGGGAAGGCGTGAGGTTAACGGCCGGATGCTTCTGGATTACTGGGGATATAATCCGGTTAGCTTTTTTGCACCGAACACCAGCTATACTGCACAAAAAGAATTTAACCGGGAAGGTGATGAACTGAAGGGGCTGATTCGGGAGCTGAATGCCAATGGCATTGAAGTGATTCTTGATGTGGTTTTTAACCATACTGCAGAAGGAAATGAAAATGGACCCTTCTTTTCGTTTAAGGGCTTCGATAACCGGGTTTATTACATGCTTACCCCGGAGGGGTTGTATTATAATTTCAGTGGGTGCGGCAACACGCTGAACTGCAATCATCCAGTTGTGCAGCAGATGATTCTGGAATGCTTAAGGTACTGGACGATAGAATACCATGTAGACGGCTTCCGGTTTGATCTGGCCAGTATTCTGGGACGGAATGAAGATGGTTCGCCCATGAATCAGCCGCCGCTGTTAAAAAATCTGGCAGGAGATCCGGTTCTGCGTAATGTAAAGCTTATCGCAGAGGCATGGGATGCCGGTGGTCTTTATCAGGTGGGCAGTTTCCCGGCCTTTACCCGATGGGCAGAGTGGAACGGAAAGTACAGGGACGATATGAGAAGCTTTTTAAAAGGAGATTACTGGTTTGCGGCTGCTGCGGCAAACCGGTTGACCGGATCTATGGATTTGTATACCGGTCAGTATAAGGGCTATGATTCTTCTATTAATTTTATTACCTGTCATGACGGCTTTTCACTTTGGGATCTTTATTCTTATAACGGAAAACACAACGAGGACAATGGCTGGAACAATTCTGATGGGCATGATGATAACCGGAGCTGGAACTGTGGAGAAGAGGGAGAAACATCGGATCCGGAAATACAAAAGCTTCGTCTCAGAATGATGAAAAATGCATGTCTGGCTCTGATGTGCAGCCGGGGAACGCCTATGTTTCTTGCCGGGGATGAATTTGGAGATACCCGTTTTGGAAATAATAATCCCTATTGTCAGGATAATGGAATTTCCTGGCTGGACTGGAATCGTCTTAAGACGAACCGGGAGCTTTACCGGTTTTTCAAAAAGATGATCCGGTTTCGAAAGGAGCATCCGGCAATCCGGAGTGACCAGGCACCATCAGAGACTGGTTTTCCGACAGTAAGTGTTCATACAGACAAACCTTTTGAACATGAAATCAATTCTGACACAAAGGCTCTTGCGGTCTGTTATGCAGGAAAGACCGGTCAGGGAGAGGATCTGGTATATGTGGCGCTGAATGTCTACTGGGAGGAGCAGAGGTTCGAATTGCCGAAGCTTCCGGAAGCCTATGAATGGAGATGTTTTGCAGATACGTCACTGGATGGAACAGGAGAAGAAAACGGGAATGTACCTATTACGGAGTATTGGCTTCAGCCAAGAACTACAGCAGTATTTGTGGGGATCAGGAAGATCTGAGCAGAGTACCAGGGAATATAAAATCAGGAAGACCTGAGCGGTTGAGGAAGAAATATATAGTCAGAAAGACCTGAGTGGGTGAGAAAGAAATATAAAATCAGGAAGGCCTGAGTGGGTGAGGAAGAAATATATAGTCAGAAAGCCCTGAGTGGGCGAGGAGGAAATATATAATCGGAAAGATTCGATCAGGATACGAAGGAATATAAAATTTGGAGGAGAAGGAAGGAGTATGATACATGACACTTGAAGAAACGATTCAGAGAATCAATGAATTGTACCACAAATCCCAGAAGGAGGGGCTTTCGGAGGAAGAGAAGCAGGAACAGAAGCAGCTTCGCCAGGTCTATATTGACAGCGTGAAGAACAATCTGCGCGGTCAGCTGGAAAATATGGAAATCGAGCGTCCCGACGGTACGATCGAGAAGGTCACCAAGAAACCCCGGGATAGTAAAAGAGCAAACGAATAATCTGAATATGAACTATAGAATTAAGTTGTATAATTAAGTTATAGGATTAAGCAATAGAATTAAGTTATAGAATCAAGTTATAGGGATTAAGCTATAGATTCTATATGAGGGAATGGATAAAATCAGAAAACTCATATTAAAATCCCACAGAAACTTCCTTATTACAGGAAAGATCTGTGGGATTTTTATTGCTTTTGAATTGCTGTGAATTTGTTTATAAAACCTTAAAGGTATCTGTAAGCGTAACTATTCAGTGCAGGTCGAAGCATTTATTGCTGAGACCGTAAGAAAATGATTCAGTAATGCAAAATCCCATCGGCGAAGCCGATTTGGAATGGATTTTGCATCGTAACTGTGAAGGTACTGAACAGTTACCTGTAAGCAACTTATTTCGCCTGCTCAAGAGCAAGAGTTACAGTTGTGATATCACAAACCTCGGTCGGTCCGTAGTACTGGATTGCACCGGGATACTTGAAGCAGGTGTCAACAGACCACTCTTCACGGTGAGCCTCAAAGTACTTGAACGGTGCACCATCCAGTTCAACAAGAGCTTTCTTGATAACCGGCTTGTCTTCGCCATGTCTTCTCTCGATGTTCATCATCTTGGTGATCGGCATACCACCTGCAACCCATTCACTGGCCGGAGCAGAAAGATTGGAAACCTTGGATAAGTAGCCATTGTAACCATACTGGATGAGCATGAATGCATTGTATCCTAAGGAGTAGCAGTAGTCGGAGTCAAAGTTGGAAGGGAAAGCACATCTTCCTTCATAACCTAAGAAGTGATGAAGGGTACTGAACTTACCATTGTAGGTTCCGGCTGCTTTTCTTGCGGCTAATTTATCTTTAACAAGAGCGGAGAATAACTTCTCGGATTCGATCAGGGAAACCTGAACATTTCCGTGAGGATCTCTTTCAAGGAATAACTGCTGCTGGATTGCCTGAGGAAGGATTGCGAATACTTCCATGGATTCTTTGGTTAAACCTTTCTCGATGAAAGCATACTTTTCTTCCCAGTTAGGAAGTGCGTTGAAGGCATCGGCCTTGCTTCCGGCAAGAAGCTCGTTGATTTCCTGAATTAATACGGAGAATTCCGGTACGAATTCAACAACACCTTCCGGGATGATTGCAACACCGAAGTTCATTCCCTTAGCAGCTCTTGCAGCTACGGAGTCAGCAATGTAATCAGCGATTGCGGAAAGGGACATCTTCTTTTCTGCAACCTCTTCGGAGATCAGACAGATGTTCGGCTGGGTTTCCAGAGCACACTCTAAGGCAACGTGGGAAGCGGAACGTCCCATAACCTTAACAAAGTGCCAGTACTTCTTAGCGGAGTTTGCATCTCTTTCGATGTTACCGATGATTTCGCTGTAAGTCTTGGTTGCGGTATCGAAACCGAAGGAGCATTCGATATCTTCATTCTTTAAGTCGCCGTCGATGGTCTTCGGGCATCCGATTACCTGAACGCCGGTGTTGTGTGCTGCAAAGTACTCTGCGAGAACAGCAGCGTTTGTATTGGAATCATCACCACCGATGATAACGATAGCGGTAATGCCATGCTTCTTGCAAACCTCAGCAGCAATTGCAAACTGCTCGTTGGTTTCAAGCTTTGTTCTGCCGGATCCGATGATATCAAAGCCACCGGTGTTACGGAACTGGTTGATGTATTCGTCAGTCATAACGATGTAATCATCTTCGATCAGTCCGCTCGGACCACCCTTAAATCCGTAAAGCTCGTTCTCCTTGTTGGTTGCCTTTAATGCATCGTATAAACCGCAGACAACGTTGTGTCCACCGGGAGCCTGTCCGCCGGAAAGGATAACGCCGACGATCTGCTTCTTCATATCTGAAGTGTTCTGACCCTTTTCGAAAGTAATTTCCTTCTTACCATAGGTATTCGGGAAAAGTGCCTTGATCTTCTCCTGATCAGCAACACTCTGTGTTTCCTCGCCTTCCTTTACGCAGATATCTGCAATGCCGTGTCTGAGCATGCCCGGAAGTTTGGGAGCATACTCATATCTGGCTTTCTGTAATGGTGAAATGCTCATGTTACGTCTCTCCTTTATTATTCTTGGTAACTGTTTGACACGATGTTCATTGGATCGTGCAAAGTTCCTTCTTTTTGCATACAGCATAATTCTAATATATTTTAGAAATAAAGTAAACCGTTGTGTTGAAAATATTACGAAAGTAAAAGTCCAAAATAAAGACAATGTATCGTGAGGAAGGCAAGCTGGCATGCAGAAAATGGACATAATGGAAGAAATCAAGAAGAAAAAGTCCAAAATAAAGTCAATGTATTGTGAAGAAAGCAAGCTGGCATGAAGAAAATGGACATAATGGAAGAAATCAAGAAGAAAAAGTCCAAAATAAAGAGATCGTATCGTGAAGAAGGCAAGCTGCCGTGATAAAAATGGACATAATGGAAGAAATCATGAAGAAATAATCCAAAATTAATTATCGGCGATGAACCTCTTAAAAATATATTTCAAATCACAGGTATTTTTATGGTTACGACGCAGCCTCCATCATTCCGGATTCCCAGTGTACCGCCGTGGGCTTTCACAATTTTCCCGGTCATGGAAAGTCCAAGGCCATGCCGGCCCTGCAGGAGCTCATCCGAATTTGGAATCACCGCTTCGTCTATTCCACAGCCGTTGTCCCGGATTTCAATCCACACCTTTTGATCCTGCACAGATTCGGAAATGCTTATGGTGCAGCCGTCTGGATTATGAACGATACTGTTATTGATGATGTTAAAAAAGACTCTGCCAAGCAGACTTTCATCACCGGAAACAATCGCATTTTCCGCATGGAGATCCACGTCAATCGAATATGACTCACTGATATTGTTGTAGATGTCACAGACTATTTCGCGGAGCAGCGGACATATGGATACGGGATGCTTCTTTGAGGGCTGCATGTCATATTCCAGAGAAGAAATTAAATTCAGATCCTCGATCAGTTTTTTGATTTTGATGCTCTGCTTCCTGACTGACGCGGCCTTTTTCCGGCTGCTTTCCGTAAGCTCTGGCGCATGCTCCAGCTCTTCGGCATTACCCAGGATAATGGCAAGCGGAGTCCGGATGTCATGGGAGATCCCGGCAATCCAGTTTACGCGGGCTTTCTCCCTTTCAGAAAGGAGTGCATTTTTGTAGAGCATGGATTTCGAAGTCTGGTTAAGGTTTTGCCGGACGTCACGGAAGATTCCCTTTTCGGGCAGGTTGACTTCCTTTTCATTCCGCAGATCATTGATTGCCGAAGCTATGGTCTTTAAGTTGCCATAAAGCCTCCTGCCAAAGATCAGACTTAAGAAAAGTGCAATGGCAAGATTGATAAAAAGGATAATCACAAGTCTTTCGGGCAGGGAGTCAAACCATTTCATGGAATAGATCAGTTCGTATTTCCCGACCGCATTTTTCGGAATGCCGAGAATGAGAAGTCCATAGCCTTCTGCGCGGACAAAAACCGGATAATCACACAAAAACCAGTGGGTCAGCTTCGCAATGTCCCGGATGGAATAGTGCGTGGGAATATCATCGGGCTGATTTTCAGACCAGAGGATCGTTCCATTGTCATCTAAGAGAATGCACCAGTAGTCATCCGGAATTGTTCCATTGGAAAGCGTATATCCCGTGTCGGTTTCTTTCAGATTCCGAGCAATGTCTTCCAGAATGGATTTGGGAGAATGCTCCTGTAGCAAAAAATCTGTGTCAGAAGCAAGGATTCCAAGCCCCAACGCATTGATGATCAGAAGCAGCGTGGCAATCACAGCGGCTACGAACGAAAAGCTTAAAAAAATTTTTATGGTAGTTTTATTCATTTTCCGATACCCACTTATATCCCAGTCCTTTTACCGTAACAAGATGAACAGGAGCTGACGGATTTTTCTCGATTTTTTCACGCAGTCTGCGGATGTGCACCATCAGTGTGTTCTCATGTCCGTAATATTCCTCGCCCCACGCCGCAAGGCACAGGGCATCGTTGGTAACAATTTTGTCTTTGTTTTCCCATAATTTCTTTATCAGGATCAATTCTTTCGGTGTCAGCGGAGCCTCTTTTCCGTTACGGATGACCGCAGCCTTTTCAAAATTAACGTATTGATCCCCCACAGAAAACCCGGTTTCTTTATGCACGGCTGCGTATGTCCGGCGAAGCAGCGCTTTTACCCGCAGGGTCAGTTCGGAAAGCAGAAACGGTTTTACAATATAATCGTCTGCGCCCAAATCAAAGCCGCGCACTTTATCCCCGGCCTCACCTCTTGCAGTTAGAAAAATGACAGGAGCGTCAGAAGTTTCACGCAGGGTCTGGTAGAGCATAAAGCCGTTCCCGTCAGGCAGGTTGACATCCAGTAAAAAGAGTGCCACCGGCTGAGACTTCGCAAGTGAAACGGCCTTTGTACAGGTGTCCGCAGTATAAACCTGAAAGAAGCCCGCATCAAACAGGGCGTTCTGTACCATCTGCAAAAGCTCAGGCTCATCGTCCACAATCAGGATTTTCTTGTTCAATAATTCTTTCATAGTAATCACCACAAAGATCGTATCATAGATCCGTCCATGTTGAAACAGGTGAACGCCGGAAATGCAAAAATTAAGGTTGCGTTAAGGTTGATTTAAGTTTGTGGAAAGGCAGGCGTGTTACGATCTGGGTATCTTAAAGAAAAGAGGTTAATCAGTATGAAAGAAATTGTAAAAACAACGGATCTGACGAAACGATATGGTGACCTATGCCCAGTCAATCATCTGGATCTGTCAGTAAAGGAAGGAAAGATTTACGGATTTTTGGGGCCAAATGGGGCAGGAAAGTCTACAACGCTGAAAATGCTTTTAGGCCTTGTGCATCCGACAGCAGGTGAAATCAATCTATTCGGGCAGCGGTTTACGGAGAATAGCCGGCTTTCCATTTTGAGAGATATAGGGTCGTTAATCGAATCGCCGTCGTATTACGGACATCTTACGGCAAAGGAAAATTTAAAAATATATACGACGATTCTCGATCTGCCGGATCGTAATATTGACGAGGTCCTGAAAATTGTCCGTCTGGACAGACAGGGAAACAAGAAAACGTCTCAGTTTTCCCTTGGCATGAAACAAAGGCTGGGTCTTGCCAGCGCCCTTCTTTCTTTTCCAAAGCTCCTCATTCTGGATGAGCCGACCAACGGGCTTGATCCGTCGGGAATACAGGAAATGCGGGAACTTGTTAAGTCGCTTCCACAGCAATACGGCATGACAGTAATCGTATCCAGCCACCTGCTTTCGGAAATCGACCAGCTTGCAGACGACATTGGGATTATTGCAAACGGAAAAATGTGTTATCAGGGAGCACTTTCGAACCTGCACGAAACCGATCGGAATAAGTCCCTTGAGCAGATTTTTCTGGATCTGACCGGAAAGGACAGGAGTTTATGATCAGACTGATAAAATGTGAATATAAGAAAACAAAACGAAAGTATCTCTTTCTCACGGCGTTTGCCGCGCTTGTTTTAATGAGCGTGTGGGCTTTTTACGGGGATATGAGCAGCGATTTTATCAGACGCAACGGATATAGCATGTTTCTCTATCAGTTTCCACTTGTCAATGCAATCTTCTTTCCTTTGCTGTGTACGGTGATTGCATCCCGGCTCTGTGATCTGGAACATAAGGGCGGCAATTTCAAACTCCTCTGTACAATGGAGGACAAAGGAAAAATCTTTGACGCAAAATTGCTTTATGGACTGATGATTGTTCTTTCCGGCGTGATCCTGTTCTGGATCGTGACGATAGTATATGGGAAAATGGCAGGTTTCACAGAACAACTTCCACTAAGCAATTATCTGCTCTATCTCCTGTTTACGATTGTTCCGACGGCTGCCATCTATACTTTTCAGCACTCGCTGTCCATGATTTTTAAGAATCAGGCAATTCCGTTTTTTGTTGGAGTAACAGGAGAGTTTGTCGGTCTGTTTTCCATGTTCCTGCCGCAATTCCCGGTTTTGCGGAAAGCTGTATTGTGGGGATATTATGGAGCTTTGCAGTTTGTCGGACTCTTCGGCTGGGATAAGGAGACAAGGTATGATCATGCGTATTTTGCAGTGTTGCCTCTTGACTGGACGGCATTTGCTTTACTGATTGGTCTGATGATTCTGACTTATGTCATTGGAAAATACATTTTTAGCAGGAAGGAGTTTTAAAGATGTTATTTAAATTAATCAAAGCAGAAAGATTGAAATTGAAGCGGTCACCGCTCTGGCTGGCATTTTTGTTTATACCGGTGATACCGGCACTACTCGGGACGTTAAATTATATGGCGAATATTGAAATTTTACAAAGTGAATGGTTCAGTCTCTGGACGCAGCATACTTTATTTACGTGCTATTTCTTTTTGCCGATCATGATCGGGATCTATTCCTCTTACATTATGCGGCAGGAGGAAAACAACCGTAACTGGAATAAGGTTTTATCAATGCCGGTGTCGAAGAACCTTGTGTTTATTGCCAAGCTCGTACAAGTCTTTTCTATGATCCTTTTCAGTGAAATATGGATTTGTACCCTGTTTGTGATATCCGGAAAGGTGATTGGTCTGACCTCTGCCATTCCGTGGGTGAAGCTCATGATCTGGTGCCTTTTCGGAACACTTGGCGGCACGGTAATCGCTGCCATACAGCTTATGATTTCCCTTTTTATCAAGAGCTTTGCACTTCCCGTCGGAATCGCACTCGGAGGGGGCTTATCCGGACTGGTATTCCTTGCAAAGCATCTGGGGCATATCTGGCCCTATTCGCTTATGGCATACGGAATGAATTCCAATGCACCGCAGGAACTGCTTGAATCGGGATATGTGTGGTTTGTTGTGATCTGCATCGTGTATATCGTCCTGTTTATGACGATCAGCAGTACGATTCTGAGTAAGAGAGATATCTAAGACTAAATCTTAATCTGCACCCACTTTCCCTGTTTGAAGCGTACGGTTGCGAAGATAAACCGTGAAATCTGATCACCGAGGACGCCCATCCAGATTCCGATGATGCCGAAGCCAAGCGTATACCCAAAGAGGTAGGAAACGACGGTACGGATGATGGTGACGCTGATGGTAGAGGCAATCGCGGTGTACAGAGTATCACCGGCACCCCGCAGGCAGCCCATGTAGATGACCTGACAGATCTGGAAGATCACGACAAAGATGATCACATGCATGATGCTCACCCCGATTGCTACAATGTGTTCTTCCCTGAAATACAGGTGATATAATCCGCTTGCACCAAAGTAGTAGATGCCGACCAGACACACCGCGATAAAGGCTCCGATGAGACGGCAGGTACGTCCGTATTCCTTGGCAAGATCCGGATCACCGGCACCCAGGCTTCGCCCGATCAGCGCAACCGCCGTGGATTGCAGACCGTCCCCGAAGGAGAAGGACAGTGCCATGATATTCATTCCCACCTGATGGGCAGCCATTGCATCGGTTCCCTGGTCGGCGGCCATAATGGCAGTCAGCATGAAGCCGATCCGCATGAGGACCTGTTCGAAGAACACACTGTAGCCAACCTTAATAAGGTTAAAAAAGGCTGCAGCGGTGGGGCTGATTTTATGGCTCATAATATAAGGAATGCTGATAAAATTATCCTTTTTGAAGATGGAAGCAATGCTCATAATGCATGCCACCACCGTTCCGGAAACTGTTGCAAGGGCAGCCCCCTGGATTCCCAGAGCCGGGAAGCCGAAGTGACCGTTAATCAGCAGATAATTCAGAATGATGTTGATGACATTGGAGGTTACGTTGGTACGCATGGTAATTTTGGTATTTCCCGCACCTCTCTGTGCAGAGTTAATTCCCATCTGAATACAGTTAAAAATCATGCCGCCCATGATGATGCGAAAATAAGCAACCGCCCCGTCATGGGTATCGGCGGTCGATCCGCAGAAGTTCATAATCGGGCTGGCAAAGGTAACCAGGCCGATGCTCAACATAACAGCAGCTACGATAATAAAGAGGATCGCCGTGTAGAGAATTTCATTGGCGGAATCCTGCCGCTGCTCCCCGCGTCTTCTGGCAACCAGTGCGGAAATCGCCACGTTCAGCGCAAAGAATAGCGCAAGTCCCAGCAATTTAGGCTGTGTGGTAAGTCCTACGGCTGCAACGGAACTGGAACCAAGTGAGCTTACCATCAGGGAATCGATGAGCCCCGCAAAAGCCACGAAAAAGGATTCCACAATCGCCGGCCACGCCATGTCGATGGTGATTTTTAAGGTGTCTTTATGATAGTTGTTTTTGATTTTTTGTAATTGGGTTGTGATGTCAGCCATGATGTCTTCCTTATAAATTTGAAAGGTAATGTCAATATCAGAGGGGAATGGGAGAGTGTTCCATTCCCCTCTGAGTATATTTTAGCACAAACTCCATTTTACATAAAAGTGGAAATGGTATTATAATAAAAATACTTGGATGATTTGAAGGAGTATCCATCATGGTTCATTTATTATTGGTAATTATTTATCTGTCATTTATCAGCCTGGGGCTGCCGGATGCACTGTTGGGAGCAGCGTGGCCGTCCATGTATCCGCAGTTTGACGTACCGGTATCCTATGCAGGAATTATTTCGATGATTATAGCGCTGGGTACGGTAGTTTCGAGCCTGCAGAGCGACCGGCTGACCAAAAAGCTTGGAACCGGAAAGGTTACGGCACTCAGTGTCTTAATGACAGCGATGGCATTGTTTGGTTTTGCCACCAGTCATTCCTTTGGGATGCTTTGCCTGTGGGCGATTCCATATGGACTTGGTGCGGGAAGCGTGGATGCTTCCTTAAATAATTATGTAGCGCTTCATTATGAGAGCCGGCACATGAGCTGGCTGCATTGCATGTGGGGTATCGGAGCATCGGCAGGTCCCTATATTATGGGATATGCCCTGACTGCGGGCTGGGGATGGAACTCCGGATACCATATCATCGCTGTTTTGCAGATCGTTCTGACTGCAATTCTGCTCTGCAGTCTGCCTCTTTGGAAGCAAAGACCGGCGGAGGTGCTGCAGGATGGAAAGGTACAGAATGTAAAAGCTCTTTCCATACGTGAAGTACTGCAGCTTGCCGGAGCAAGGGAAATACTGGTCTGCTTTTTCTGCTATTGTGCCCTGGAGCAGACAACAGGACTGTGGGCGAGCAGTTACCTCACCTTACATAAAGGAGTTTCCGCAGATACAGCAGCTACATTTGCAAGTATGTTTTATCTCGGAATTACTGTGGGACGAGCACTAAGTGGATTTCTTACCATGAAGCTCAATGATGTACAGATGATCCGGCTTGGTGAAGTGATTATTGGAATCGGTGTATTGGTGATGCTTCTGCCGTTTGGGCAGAGTTTATCCCTCGCGGGACTCATATTGATCGGACTGGGATGTGCACCGGTGTACCCTTGCGTGATCCATTCGACGCCTGCACACTTTGGTGCCGATAAGTCCCAGGCAATTATTGGAATCCAGATGGCATGTGCCTATGTGGGAACCTGTCTGATGCCGCCGGTATTCGGATTGATTGCCAATCATATTACGGTAGCGTTGCTGCCGGTTTATCTTCTTATCATATTAGTGCTTATGGTGATTATGCATGAGCTTTTATGTAAGAAAACGGCCTGATGGTTTGTTTGAAGAGATATTTTTTGACTCTCATATCATCAATATAAAAATGGTAAAGGACTTTATGATAATTCAGGAATAGGAAATTAAGAGTAAAATCAGGAATAAGAGATCAGGAGGAACAGGTTTATGAAGGTATTAATGATCAACGGAAGTCCCAGAGTGGACGGTAACACAGGCATTGCGCTTAAGGAGATGGAACAGGTATTTTCGCAGGAAGGAATTGAAGTCGAAACGGTACAGGTCGGCAATCAGGCGGTTCGTGGCTGTATGGCCTGCGGTTACTGTGGAAAGAACGGTAAGTGTGTTTTCGATGATGTGGTGAACGAGCTGGCACCGAAGTTTGAAGAGGCAGACGGACTGGTTGTAGCAAGCCCGGTATATTATGCATCAGCCAATGCAACACTCATAGCAGTTCTTGACCGGCTGTTCTACAGTACTCATTTTGATAAAACCATGAAGGTTGGGGCGAGTGTGGCATGCGCCAGAAGAGGCGGCTGCTCGGCTACATTCGATGAGCTGAACAAATATTTCACAATTTCCAATATGCCGGTTGCACCGAGCCAGTACTGGAACTCCATTCATGGAAGAGAAAAGGGCGAGGCAGTATGGGATGAAGAAGGAAAGCAGACCATGAGAGTATTGGCAAGAAACATGAGCTTTCTGATGAAGAGCATCGCACTTGGCAGGGAGCAATTTGGCCTTCCGGAAAAGGAAGAACGGGTTTTTACTCATTTTATCCGGTAAAGCGGGCTTCCTTATAATATCTAATAGCTACTCACAATTTCTGAAACAGAAACAAAACCGGTCAATGAAATATGAATGATTTTGAAATACGAACGAATCAGCCAATTAAATATCAGATTTGTGGAAACCTACGTGCATCGGACGGCTTCCTGCATTATAAAAGAAGTATGGAACTGCACGTTCTGATTGTGGTATTAAAGGGAACGATGTACCTGCGTGTGGGTGGAGAAAATGTGATTGTCCGATCTGGTCAATATATCCTGTTACGTGCCGGAGAAGAGCATGAGGGATGGAAAATGTCCGAAGGAGAGCTGTCTTATTTCTGGGTGCATTTTTCGGAGCAGGCTGCAGAGGGAGTGGAGAATCCGGGGAATTATTATCACTTCCCGATGTTTGGAACGCTTCCTGCTACGCAGCGTGTGACTACACTGTTCCGGCAGCTTCTCGACCTGTCACGGACCTGGCAGGAGGAGCAGGGACAGATGCTCGACTATTGCTGCAGCACTCTTTTGATGGAGCTTACCCTGGAAATGAGCAGAGAAAGTCATAAGGGAGAAGCCATAGAACCGGTAGGACAGATCGAATCGGCGAAACCACAGGTACAGCAGGCAATCCGGGAGGCAATGGATTACATTACCATGAACTGCCATAAGCAGATGGACCCGGCCATGGTGGCACAGCATCTGCACTATAATCCGGATTATTTTGCTTCACTGTTCCGGAAGCAGACCGGCATGACGATCACGCAGTTCCTCAATAAGATGCGGATCGAGCTTGCCAAGCGTCTTATGGTCAATGAAAACGTAAGCATCAAAGAAGCCGCATATTCCAGCGGCTTCCAGGATGAAAAATATTTTATGCGGATTTTCAAACGTCATGAGGGAATGACTCCCCTCGCTTATAAGACAGCGTTTCAAAAATCATTTATCAATCATTAGATGACAGATCCCATTACAGATCCGAGGGCTTCTTTAAAGAGAAGTATACGGTATAGGTTTCCTCATCGATTTCATAGAGCGGTCGGAAGGTAAAGTTTTCCGGCTGCTTTTTTGTGAGATAAGTACTCTGCTTCCAGGGGAAGACACTGTACATATGCTCGGACTGTGCGTAAAGCGCATCCTCCGGAGTTTCACCATTGGTATAAAGTCCGTGATCTTTGTCACAGATACCGGCAAGAACAACAGGTCCTTCCATGATTGCGGATTTCTCCGGTTGATCCGGTAATGACACATAGGAAAGAGCAGGTGCAAGGAATAAATCAATGGTGTCATCTTTCCATGTTTTCTGGATTTTCAGGCAGCCATCTTCTATCACAGGATTGGTGAGCGCTTCGCCGTTTACACTGACAACCGGTGCACCCTTAACCCATGCGGGCACACGTAAGCAGAGAGTGAATACGGTAGGGGCGGAAGCCTTTACCTTGAACTGTAACTGCCATCTGGAGCTCTGTTCCTGATCCTTCTCATCGAAGAATGCCTGATCGTTGTAATACTTCATATTGGTATCCTGGGAAACCTCAATGAGCTGTCCATGGCAATCCCATTTTGCAATGGAAGGAATGTACTGGCTTATCAGAAGCTCGTTCTGTTCAGGATCCTCATAGTAAATGAGGTCCGGATACAGGGTCTGTGCCTGCACCATGGTTCCATGGCAGCACCAGAAGTCGTGGCGTTTGGTGCCCCATTTCTTATGACCGCCTGCGCTCAAAGGCAGGAAGTAGGTCGGCATGCCGGTCTGTGCATTCTGTTGTGCAAGGAAGCCGTTGTAAAGGGCGCGTTCAATGTAGTCGCCATACTGCCTGTCACCGGTCCAGCGATACAGATAGGAAGCCAGACGCACCATATTATATACGGTACAGAATTCCTGGTCGCGGTCGTTTAAGTACTGGCCGGAAAGGAAAGGCGGTACCCAGAATTCTCCGGAGTTGGCACTTCCGGTGCAGAAATAACCGCGGTCGGTAACGGCACATTTCCAAAAAAGCTCTACGATGGTCTTATACTTCTCATCTCCGGTTACTTCATACATTCTGGCAGCACCATGTGCCCACGGGATGCTGGAGTTGGTGTGGCAGTTGGTTAAAGCATCCTTTCCCTCTGACAGATTATGGAAAAGGCTCGGATTGCTGTAACGGGAAGCCAGTGTTTCATAAACCGGATCCTTCGTGGTTTCAAAAAGCTGTGCCCACATTTCCAGCATACCGGATTCCTCACCGCTGTAGACAGCGTGCGGGTTGGTGGACTGTACCTTTTCGGTCCAACGGATATACCAGTCAGCCAGATGACGGACAATGATAAGAGCCTGTTCATTACCGGCGTAGAGATAAGCATGGGTAAGTCCCATGATTAATTTATGCATGACATACTGGGGAGACCATATATCGAGCTCCTTTTCCAGACGGGTAAAGTACTTCTCCGGGAAAGGTCCGATCCATTCTCCGCCGTTTAATTCCTGACATCTGGAAAGCTCGCTGATGATTTCGTCAAGCTTTGCCTTTAAAGCGGCATCATTTTCGGATGCAATTAATGAAGAAGCTGCGGAAAGCCAGTGACCTAAGAAATGGCCGCGGAGCTGACAGGTAGGAGCCTCCCATCCCCAGTGAAGCTTTGCAGTTTCCGGTCTTTCGAGAATCTGAAGATCCGGCATAACGATTCCTGCCTCCAGATAGTAGTTCTGTAATAATTCCTGTGTACCCAGTTCCAGAAGATAGTTACGGTTTACAAGCATTCTTTCACGGAATAAACCGGGAAGCATAGTGACATTTTTCTTCTCAAGATGCTGAAGCATAATAAGCCCCTCCTTCACATATGTTGAATAGTTACAATTGTTTTTAATAAAAGTATAAGAAATGAATCCCTGTTTGTCGGTAGACAAAATCCGAGATTTGGTAGATAATAGAGACAATAGTACGGAGGAGAGAAGTTATGAAGTGTCAAAGATGCGGAGCAGAACTTTTAGATACAGATACCTTTTGTGTGAAATGCGGACAGAAGGTTGGAGAACCGGCAAGATGTCCGGTTTGTGGCGAGATTTTGAGAGAAGGAACGAAATTCTGCCACAAATGCGGAGCTGCGGTTAATAATGAAGATACCGAGCCTCACGATGAGGAGATTCCGGTTACTCCACAGAAGACGATCGATATTCCATTTGATGTGATTGAGAAAAGCATTATTATGGAAGCAGAGCAGGCTGTGGTGAAGCGGGATTTCAGTGAGGCAGAAGCAAGGCTGGAACGGGAAAGACGGGGAGAAAAGCCGGAATATCCGGAGGAAGAGAATCCGGAGGCAGCAAGGAACCCCGAAAGGAAGGAAGAAAAAACTCTGGAAGGGAATGAAGTGGAAGGGAAAGAACCGGAAGAAATTCCGGCACCTGTTATGAGGGAGCGCCCTTCCCGGGTAGTGGAAGCCGTGCGGGAAGGACGGATTTATGAGCAGTCACAGGAAGATGCTGACAGCGGGGAAGAACCGGCAGAGCAGAAGAGAACAGACCATCAGAAAGTATCCCGTAGAAGAAATGCGCCATCCTGTAATTATGGTCATGAAGAAGATCGCTATGAGGATACCGGTTACGAAGATACGGATTATGACGGGGACGGTTACGATGATGACAACCTAAACGATGAGGAAGCTTCCGGTGGATTTGATCTGACCAGGGTAACGATGATCCTTGGAATTGTTGTACTGATCGTGATTGTGATTGGTGGTGGAATCATTCTTAAGAAGAAGCTGCATTTTGATTTCGGTAATATAGGAGATACAACGGTTTCTGAGCCGACCGGGGAAAGCAATGGAAATGCAGGAGAGAATACAGGAGAGAATACGCCGGGGAAAGTTGCAGGAAAGCTTCAGATTATTAAGAATGTCAATATGAGAAACCGGCCAAGTACAGAGAATTCCAGTATTCTTGGTGTGGCGAAGACAGGTGAGGTTTATGAGTATTATGAGCTTGTCGGAGATTCGTGGTATCATATCCGTTTAAGTGATGGAAGTGAGGCATATGTTTATAAGGAATATGTGGATGTATTGAATTAAAATTATTTACCTATTGACAAGGTGGGTAAAAGGAAGTATACTGCAAACAATCAGTGAGAATACTTATCTTTTGACATCAGTCAGAAAAGGGAGGAATCGAAATGGCTAAGATTTATACATCCGCAGATCAGTTAATCGGAAGAACACCGTTACTTGAGTTGACACATTTGGAACAGGAATATGGATTAAAGGCAAAGCTTTATGCGAAGCTGGAGTACTTTAATCCGGCAGGCTCCGTTAAGGATCGTGTAGCGAAGATGATGCTGGACGACGCGGAGAAGGAAGGAAAATTAACGAAGGATTCTGTAATTATCGAGCCGACTTCCGGAAATACCGGTATTGGTCTTGCATCTGTAGCAGCAGCAAGAGGCTACCGTATTATTATTGTTATGCCGGATACGATGTCCGTGGAGCGCAGACAATTAATGAAGGCGTATGGTGCAGAGCTGGTATTGTCTGAGGGTGCGAAGGGAATGAAGGGTGCAATTGCAAAGGCAAACGAGCTTGCAGAAGAGATCCCGAACAGCTTTATTCCCGGGCAGTTTGTGAATCCGTCCAATCCGAAAGCGCATTATGAGACAACCGGACCGGAAATCTGGGAGGATACCGAAGGCAAGGTGGATTACTTTGTAGCAGGCGTCGGCACAGGTGGCACGGTAACAGGTGTTGGTAAATATTTAAAGGAAAAGAATCCTGCTGTGAAGGTTGTTGCAGTAGAGCCGGCAACAAGTGCCGTACTATCTACCGGTGTGGCAGGAGCTCATAAGATTCAGGGTATCGGTGCCGGATTTGTACCGGAAATTCTGGATACTACAATTTATGATGAAATCATCCCTGTTGCAAACGAGGATGCGTTTGCACTTGGTAAGAAGATCGGAACAAGTGAAGGTGTACTGGTGGGTATTTCTTCCGGAGCAGCCGTGTGGGCAGCATTGGAAGTGGCAAAGCGCCCGGAGAATGAAGGCAGGAATATTGTTGTTCTGCTTCCGGATACAGGAGACCGGTATCTTTCTACTCCTTTATTTGCAGAATAATTGTGAGAAGGATGGGTGATATTTTATGCTGATCTCCACGCGAGGAAGGTATGCACTCCGGGTTTTAGTAGATCTGGCAGAGCAGAATACCAGTGAATATATTCCCTTAAAGGAAATTGCAGTAAGACAACATATATCACAGAAATACAGTGAGAGCATCATGACTCTGCTTTCGAAAGCAGGAATGGTGGAAGGAATCCATGGCAAAGGAGGCGGCTACCGTTTAAGCAGGGAGCCTGCGGACTACAAAATCGGAGATGTCCTGCGGCTTACAGAGGGGACGCTTGCCCCGGTATCCTGTCTGGAATGTGGTGCAGAGCCCTGTGAACGTGCAGATGAATGCCGGACACTTCCCATGTGGATCAAGCTGGATGAGATGATCAATGATTATCTCGATGATATTTCGGTAGCAGACCTGATGAAGCAGGAAAACAAAGGGTTATTGGAATCCTGATGAATAACAGGTATTGTATCGCAGCTGTGAAGGTAAGGAACAGCAGGCGTCTGTCAGGCAGATGATGTATTTCCCAGATACCCTGTAACGGTATTTCATAGCAATCCGTAGGTATCAAAGTCGGGGGCTTTTGACCCCGACATCACTTTATAATATGTAGGAGAAACACATGCTGCGGGAGATTGATCTTTCAGAAATTTCAGATGGAAAATTATATACAGCCAATGACATGGTGCGGATCGAGTGTCAGGAATGTAAGGGGTGTTCCGCCTGCTGTCACGATATGGGGGAGTCCATTATTCTGGATCCTTATGATCTGTATCAGTTGGAAAAAGGCTTACATACATCGTTTGCAGAACTCATGCAGGGAAAGATCGAGCTTCATGTGGTAGACGGAATCATCCAGCCGAATCTCAAAATGCAGGAAGGGACTCTGCAATGCGGATTCCTGAATTCAGAAGGACGTTGCAGCATCCATGAGCTGCGTCCGGGATTCTGCCGACTGTTTCCATTGGGAAGAATCTATGAGGATGGGGATTTCAAATATTTCTGGCAGATTCATGAGTGTGCTTACCCGAACCGCTCCAAGGTGAAAATTAAAAAGTGGCTCGGCATCCCGGAGCTGTCGGTTTATGAAAATTATATCCGGATCTGGCATAATTTTCTGAAAGAAGTACAGGAGATTATTACCCATACGGAGAACGAAGAAATTGTCCGGAACCTGAATATGTTGGTATTAAATGAGTTTTATGTAAACCAATATGAAATGGGAGCTGCATCTTTCTATGAACAGTTTGAGTCGCGTATTTCCGCTGTTTCAGAGAAAATCAGGATGTATCGGTGAGGAATCTGTCAATAAAATGAATAATTTGCCGATAGAAATGCAGGATTTCATGCAAAATGATATTTTACTGTTACGTGTGCATTATTTATTGACAAAACGGGCATTCTGGCTTATCATAACGATGTATGGGCAATGACGAAGACGAGTACCTTGGATTATCGCTTAAAGAGAGCCGGGATGGTGAGAAGCCGGCAGAATGAATCCGAGAGAATAACAGCTTCCGAGCCGTAATTTCATTGGTGAAAGTGACTGCATGGCAGTAAATCAGGTGGCACCGCGGATAAGCATATTCGTCCTGAATTGATTGTGAAATCAATTCAGGATTTTTTCATGTAGAGCACTTAGTGAAGACGAGCCGGAGGCGAAGTGTGAGGTTAGTGAGAACGGTACCCGGACACTTAATGAGAACGAGCGAAGCAAAGTACGAATTTAGTGAAACGGGTAGATGTAAATTAAGAAATAAACCAGAAGAAGGAGAAAAGAGATGGAATTATCAACGTTGTATCGTGAATGTACCTTAAACCAGGTATCTGAAAATGACATTGGCAAAGAGCGCAGAGTAGCCGGCTGGGTAGAGAATATCCGTGACCACGGCGGCGTATCCTTTGTGGACTTAAGAGACATGTATGGCGTATTACAGATCGTTATGCGTGACACCTCCCTGTTAAAGGGAATCAACAAAGAGGACTGTATCAGCGTCCTTGGCAAAATCGAAAAGCGTGACGAGGAAACCTACAACCCGAAGATCCCGACGGGAACTATCGAACTGGAAGCGCACAGCATTGAGATTCTTGGTAAGGTATATCGTCCCCTTCCGTTTGAAATCGCGACCTCCAAGGAAATCCGTGAGGATCTGCGTCTGAAATACCGTTTCCTTGATCTGAGAAATCCGAAGGTCATGAGCAACATGATTTTCCGTTCCAATGTCATTGCTTTTCTTCGTCAGAAGATGACCGGGCTTGGCTTCATGGAAGTACAGACCCCGATTCTGTGTGCATCTTCTCCGGAGGGCGCAAGAGACTATATCGTTCCGTCCAGACATTACAAGGGTAAGTTCTATGCACTTCCACAGGCACCCCAGCAGTATAAGCAGCTTCTGATGGTATCCGGCGTAGATAAATATTTCCAGATTGCACCCTGTTTTCGAGATGAGGATGCAAGAGCAGACCGTTCTCCCGGTGAGTTCTATCAGCTCGACTTTGAAATGAGCTTCGCAACACAGGAGGATGTGTTCAAGGTTGGTGAAGAAGTGCTGACCGCCACATTTGAGAAGTTTGCACCGGAAGGCTATGAAGTGACGAAGGCGCCTTACCCGATCATCAGCTATAAGCAGGCCATGTTAGAGTTTGGTTCCGATAAGCCGGATTTGAGAAATCCGCTTCGTATTATTGATTTATCGGAGTTCTTTAATAAATGTACCTTTAAGCCGTTTCAGAATAAGACCGTCCGTGCCATTAAGATCGAAGGACATCAGTCCAAGGGCTTCCATGAGAAGATGCTTAAGTTTGCAACTGAAATTGGAATGGGCGGACTTGGTTATCTGGAGGTTCAGGAAGATCTTTCCTACAAGGGACCGATCGACAAGTTTATACCGGACGATCTGAAAGCAGAATTAAGAGAGCTTGCAGGACTTAAGGCGAACGATACCATCTTCTTTATCGCAGATAAGGAAGCACGTGCAGCATCCTTTGCCGGACAGATCCGGAATGAGCTTGGTGCGCGCCTTGATTTGCTTGAGAAGAAGGCATACCGCTTCTGTTATATTAACGACTTCCCGATGTTCGAGCTGGATGAGGAAACAAAGAAGATTGGCTTTACCCATAACCCGTTCTCTATGCCGCAGGGCGGCCTGGAAGCGCTGAATACCATGGATCCGCTGGATATTCTGGCTTACCAGTATGATATTGTATGTAATGGTGTGGAATTATCCTCAGGGGCTGTCCGTAACCACAGCATTGACATCATGGTTAAGGCCTTTGAAATTGCAGGATATGATGAAGAAGTCCTCAAAGAGAAGTTCGGTGCCTTATACAATGCGTTCCAGTTCGGAGCACCCCCGCATGCAGGAATGGCTCCCGGTGTGGATCGTATGATCATGCTTCTTAAAAATGAAGACAGCATTCGTGAGATCATCCCGTTCCCGATGAGCGGAACCGCACAGGATCTGATGTGCGGAGCACCGAATGAAGTAACCGAGCAGCAGCTTCGTGAGGTTCATATCAAGGTACGTCAGTAAAGGTGTGTGAACAGTAATCGGTTGTCACCGGTATGAAAAGATAAGCAGCAATTCCTATTGCGAAGTAACTGCAGGAGGAATACAATAACGAATGATTGAAAGAGGGGAGTTTGCAGAAGCGGATTTCCCTCTTGATGTCACATGGGAAACGTGATATTTCTTCTTTATAAGAAATTCCGCCGGAATTTCCTATAGAGCAAAAAGCTCCGCAGGGATGTGCAGCTCGCGGAGAAGAAATCAGTTGCTTTGCAACACCGCTCGCACGCAAAGAGTTCGCAGGCGAACTCCTTATTTATAAATCGTATAGATTTTGGAGGAATGGAATTAAGATGAATCATCGGGAAGGAAAGAAAACCTTTATTGTCGGTGGTGGTGATATTGGACAGAATCTGGCAAAGCAGCTCGCCCATACCGGACATCAGGTGACATTGATTGACCAGTCTGAGGATGTGGTGGACACCCTGGGGAACAGCATTGATGCCATCTGCTTTCAGGGAAATGGAGCTTCTTATGCAACGCTGCAGGATCTGAATGCGGGATCTGCTGATTTATTTATCGGAGTTACACAGTCCGATGAACTGAATATTTTGAGCTGCTTTACGGCACATATGCTGGGAGCCAAGCACACGATTGCGCGAATCCGTGATACGGATTATGCAAGCCAGAATCATTTTTATAAGGATAAGCTGGGAATTTCCATGGTTATTAATCCGGAGCTGGCAACGGCAATGGAGATTTCACGTACGCTTCGTTTCCCGGTAGCAACCCGTGTGGAAACATTTGCGAGCGGCCGTGCCGAGCTTGTAGAGATGACGGTTAAGGAAGAGTGGCCGCTTGTGGATAAGACCCTTATGGAAATCAACCGGAATCTGGGAATTGATCTTCTGTTCTGTGCAATTGTGCGGAACGGACAGGCCTTTGTACCGAAAGGAGATACGAAGATCCAGGCAGGCGATGTGATTTATTTAACCGGTGCTGCCGAGAAGTTCCGGTCCTCATTCCGGAAGCTTCATTTGTTTAAAAAGCCGCTGCAATCTGTGATTATAGCCGGAGGAGGAAGAGTTTCCCATTATCTTACGGGAATCCTGCTCAAACAGGGGCTTAAGGTGACGGTTGTAGACCCCAGACCTCATGTGGCAGAGCGTCTTGCAAGAGAGTGTCCGGGAGCGGCTGTGATGCAGGATGATGTGATGCGGTATTTCGACTCCATGTCGGAAACAGACTTTGCACATACTGATGCGTTTATTGCAATTACGTCTAATGATGAATATAATCTGGTAGCTTCCATGTATGCGGAATCCCAGGGAATTTCCAAGGTGGTAACCCGTATCAATGCGAAGTCCCGTCTGAAGGTATTGCCAAAGACAAGCAAGATCTGTACGGTATCCAGAAATGATGTTGCAGCAGACCGTATTTTTGCCTATAGCCGTTCCCTGATGAATGCATCCGGAGATGACAAGGTGGAATCCCTGTATCGTCTGATGGATGGCAAGATTGAGTTTATTGAACTGAATATAGATGATAAGGATAAGAATCTGAATATCCCGCTGAAGAACCTGAAGCTTAAGCGGAATGTGCTGGTAGCGTTTATCATCCGTGATACACAGACAATTATTCCCCGTGGTGATGATGAAATTCACGATGGTGATACCGTTCTGATCGGTTCCATTAACCATCATATTGCAGAGCTTAAGGATATCTTTGCAGATTAAGCAAAAATCCGGATCTGTTTGGAGGTTCTTATGAATACTGGAAAAATTATGAATATTATTGGAAGGATTCTTTTTGTAGAAGTCCTTCTGATGCTGCCATCACTGTTTGTTTCCCTGATTTACCGGGATGGTGATACGAAAGCATTCGTTTATACCATGATTCCGGCTGCGATTGTTTCAGTTCTCCTGATGCTGGTCCGTCAGCAGCAGAAGCGGATGAGCAGCAGGGATGGTTATTTCATTGTAGCAATGGCATGGATCATCATTTCCATTGTAGGTGCATTTCCCTTATATCTGGCAGGCGGCTTTGCTTCCTATTGGGGGGCATTGTTTGAAATTGTGTCCGGTTTTACAACGACAGGAGCATCGGTTCTTGCAGAACCCGGTACACTGGGACACGGAGTGGCATTCTGGAGGTGCTTTACCCATTGGGTTGGCGGTATGGGAGTGCTTGTCTTTGTACTGATGGTCATTCCAATGGAGAACGACAATTCCATGCATCTGGTACGTGCAGAAGTGCCGGGGCCGACAGCCGGTAAGCTGGTGCCGCGTATGCGGACAACATCCATGATTCTTTATGGAATTTATGCAGTAATGACATTGATTTTAGTTGTAATTTTGAAATGCCTTGGTATGAAGGTGTTTGATGCTTTCTGTATTGGATTTGCAACGGCAGGTACCGGTGGCTTTGCACTGAACAGTGCCGGAATTGCCGGATATGGAAGCCCGGCGATTGAAATTGTGCTTGGGATTTTCATGATTCTGTTTGGGATCAATTTCAATACCTATTTTTTATTGTTGTTACGGAAGTTCAAGGAAGCACTTACTTCGGAAGAGACTGCGGTTTATTTTGGTGTCATTGGAGTGTCGGTTGTTGCCATTTCCATCAATATCCTATCCTGCTTCTCTAATACAGGGGAAGCGGTACGGAGTGCTTTTTTTCAGGTGGCAAGTATCATTACCACGACAGGATTTGCAACGGTAGATTTCAATCTTTGGCCGGAGTTTTCCAAGCACCTGATTGTGCTGCTTATGATTATTGGTGCATGTGCAGGATCAACCGGTGGCGGTCTGAAGATTTCCCGCGTGATCATTCTGTTTAAGTCATTTATTGCTGAGATCAAGCAGATTCTGAACCCGAAGGAAGTTGTCAGTATCCGTCTGAATGGGAAGAATGTAGATAAGAAAACCCTGAATTCCACGAGAATTTATTTTGGGGCTTATGTGATTCTGATTTGTATTTTTACCTTGATTATTTCACTGGATGGGTTGGATCTGACCACGAATCTGACCGCGGTATTGTCGTGCTTTAATAATATCGGACCAGGACTGAATCTGGTAGGACCGATGGAGAACTTTGGGTTATATTCCGACTGGGTGAAGGTCGTACTTTCCCTGGCAATGCTGACAGGACGTCTCGAGATTTTCCCGATGTTCCTGCTTTTTGCCAAGTCGGCACATGACCGCTAAAGACAGAGTGTTTCAATTACAAAAGAGTAAGCATAAGAAAACCTCAGCGTATGTGAGCTGCTTTTTTAAAGAAAGCATCGTCATCAGCGCTGAGGTTTTTTACTCCTGAATTCTGTTCTGACCGTCCTGGCAGTAAGCGCATCATCCGGCACGGGACAGCCACTGTCAGACAACCTGATTTTATCAGATGCGTGGCAGCATATGCTCTACCAGTCTGGCAGAATGCAGGGCAGCTGCCTTTTCGAAGACAGGGTAATCTATTTGGGCGCTGTCATCGGCTTTGTCTGAAATCGCACGGATGATGACAAAGGGGATTTCATTTAAGTATGCGCCGTGTGCAATGGAAGCGCCTTCCATTTCGGCACAGTCTCCATGGAATTCCTGAATCAGACGTTCCTTTACCGCTTTGCTGGAAATGAACTGGTCGCCGCTTAGTACACGTCCGGTACAGGCATGAATGTCCGGATTGACCTCCTTACAAACAGCAACAGCAAGCTTGGCAAGGTGGGAATCCGCAACAAATTCGCGGCAGCCAAGCTGAGGTACTTCCCCTAATTGATAACCGAAGAGGGTAGCATCTACATCATGGTGAAGTGCATCGGTGGATACCAGAATGTCTCCGATATCGAGCTTTGCATTCAGGGAACCTGCAACACCGGTATTGATGATAGCGGTTACCTTAAAGAGATCTGCCAGAATCTGAACGCAGAGGGCAGCGTTTACCTTGCCGACTCCGCTGCGGACAATGACAACGTCTGTGCCATTTAAGGTTCCTTCATAGAACTCCATGTTGGCTTTCTTCGTAACGTTTGCGACAGACATGTGTTCCTTGAGGGTTTCGACCTCTAATTCCATGGCACCGATAATTCCTATTTTCTTCATGAGTTTAAACCTTTCGTTTGTTTTTTAAACTAAAACAGTCCAGCCATCGGTGGATAGTTGGACTGTTATCATTTTTATTCCGGATAAATCAGGCGGCTGTCATCAATGGAGTACAATACCTGATCCAGATAACGCTTAGCTAAGTAATTCGCCATTCCCAGATTCATATCCAGATAATTACCGCAGTCCTTGGGAGAAGCACCGGGTACTTCGCCTTCGTAATCGCGGATAAATTCAAACATTTCAATCATCAGGGGAACGATGTCCTTCGAGCTTAAATCACCTGCTAACAGAAGATAAAAACCGGTACGGCAGCCCATCGGTCCGAAGTAAACCGTTTTGTCCTTATAGACCGGGTGGTTACGCAGGAAAGTCGCTGCGAGATGTTCAATGGTGTGTACCTCTGCGGTATTCATCACGGGCTCCTCGTTCGGACTGGTCATGCGCAGATCAAAAGTAGTAATAACCTCGGCACCAATGTGGTCCTTACGGGAAACATAGACACCGGGCTGTAATTTAATATGGTCAATCGTAAAGCTTGCAATCTTTTCCATAGGATACCTCGTCACTTAGTAAACACAAGCCTGTTCTTCGCCGTTCAGGACACGTAATGCGCCCTGAGCCAGAGCAAGCAGCTCGTCTTCGCCGGGATATACGGTGATCGGAGCGATGAAACCGATTCGTTCTTTCAGACCGTCGGTGACGCTCTTGTTATAAGCGATACCACCGGTCATGATGATCTGGTCAACCTTTCCGTTTAATACAGCAGCCATGGAGCCGATGTTCTTTGCTACCTGCATGATAAATGCCTCGCGGACTTCCTTTGCATGGTCATCCCCATCATTTACCATTTTTTCGACATTACGCATATCGTTGGTTCCAAGGTAAGCATTGAAACCGCCGTTACCGACGATCTTTTTATAAACTTCCTTCTCCGTATACTTGCCGGAGAAGCACATCTTGATTAATGCGCCGGAAGGAACGGCACCTGCACGTTCAGGAGAGAAAGCACCGTCGCCGTCCAGTGCGTTAAATACATCAACAACACGTCCGTTTTCATGTGCACCAACGGAAACACCGCCGCCCATATGAACCACGATCAGACGGAGGGAATCATAAGCAACCTGGTTTTCCTTTGCGTAACGCTTTGCAACAGCCTTCTGGTTTAAAGCATGGAACACGCTGGTACGGGGAAGCTCCGGTACGCCGGAATATCTTGCGATCGGCATTAATTCGTCTACAACGACAGGGTCTACAATATAGGAAGGAACACCGATGGAATCACCGATTTCTCTTGCCAGAATACCGCCTAAGTTGGAAGCATGCTGACCCTGACGGCCAATCTTTAGATCCTCTAACAGGTCATCGGTTACGGCATAAGTGCCGCCAGGAATCGGCTTTAACATACCGCCGCGTCCGACAACAACCTGAAGGGAATGGATATCGAACTTCTTTTCTTCAAGAAGATCCATGATGATTTTCTTACGGAAGTCCTTCTGATCTACGATAGAAGCGTACTGGGCGATTTCTTCGGTAGAATGACGAAGGGTTTCTTCAAATAACAGGGTTTCATCCTCGAAAACACCGATTTTGGTGGAAGTGGAACCGGGATTGATAATTAAACTTTTAATGGACATTTGTTTATCCTCCTGAATTATCTGTCAATCTGTTTCATTTAAATTTATTTCATTAGAAAAATTTACTGCTGCTGTAAGGAATGGGCAACAATGGCACCCAAAGCAAGGGAGTTTACCTTAACCTCGACAGAGTCGGAACGGGAGGTTAAGATGACAGGAGCCTTGGTTCCGGTAAGGATATTTCCGTTTACAACCTTAGCGGTATGTACCATTGCCTTGTAAACAAGGTTTCCGGCATGGATGTCCGGGAACAGAAGAATATCTGCATCACCCTGGATCGCACGGTCGGTTGCACCCTTATGCTTTGCAGCTTCCGGATCAATGGCAAGGTCTAAGGATAAAGGTCCGTCTACGATACATCCGGTGATCTTTCCGTCCTTGTTCATCTGGGTTAACTCAGCAGCTTCTACGGTAACCGGCATCTTCGGGTTTACCACTTCGACAGCAGCCAAAGGAGCAACCTTCGGGTTTTCGATACCGCAGGCCTTAGTGATTTCAAGGGTATTGTTGATGATGTTTACCTTGTCCTCCAGTGTCGGATAAGGAATGAAAGCAACGTCTGTTAAGAATAACAGATGATCGATTCCTTCGACATCAAATACACATACGTGGGATAACGGCTTGCCGGTACGCAGACCAACTTCCTTATCCAGAACGCTCTTTAAGAAGCCCTTGGTGTCGATCAGACCCTTCATATACATATCGGCCTTACCTTCGTGAACAAGCTTGACAGCAGTTCTGGCAGCTTCGGTAACATCCTCTACATTAACAATCTCAAAATCGTTTAAATCAATATTTAAGGAAGCAGCGATTTCGCGGATCTTTGCTTCATCACCAACTAAGATCGCGTCGGCAATTCTTCTTTCTTTCGCAACTTTGACAGCTTCCAATACGGCAGAGTCCTGAGCAACTGCTACAGCAACTTTCTTGGTGCCGCATTCATTGACTTTCGCAATTAAGTCAGCAAATGTTTTACTCATTTTGGTATCCTCTTTTCTTTATATATATAGCGTTATAAACTCGTTAAAATAATAACACTATTCGTCTGAAAATGCAACGCAGGAAGCGGAAGTTACGAAAGGTTGATTCTGAACCGTAAATCTGTTACAATAGGGTTTGCGGTTTTTATGTTTTTTGTATGGTTTTTAGTTACCCTGCCGATGAGAAACCGCAGGAAAGGTATAGGTACTTCATATGAATGTTATTCAAAAAGTATTTGGTACACATAGTGAAAGAGAATTAAAGCGTATTGAGCCTCTGGTAAAACGAATTGAGGAGCTGCGTCCTTCCATGCAGCAGCTTTCGGAGCCAGAGCTGAAGGCGAAGACCGAGGAGTTTAAGAAGCGTCTTTCCGAAGGAGAAACTCTGGATGATCTTCTTCCGGAAGCATTTGCGGTTGTCCGTGAGGCCGGTAAGCGTGTTCTGAATATGGAACATTTCCGCGTACAGTTGATTGGTGGTATCATTCTTCATCAGGGCCGTATCGCTGAAATGAAAACCGGTGAAGGAAAGACCCTCGTTTCTACTCTGCCGGCATACCTGAATGCCTTAGAGGGAAAGGGTGTTCACATCGTCACGGTAAATGACTATCTGGCAAAACGTGATGCGGAGTGGATGGGTGAAATCCATAAGTTCTTAGGATTAACCGTCGGCGTTGTGTTAAACAGCATGACACCGGAAGAGAGAAGAGCACAATATGCCTGTGACATCACTTATGTGACGAACAACGAGCTCGGTTTTGATTATCTTCGTGATAACATGGTGATTTATAAGGAACAGCTGGTTCTTCGTGATCTGCACTATGCGATCATCGATGAGGTTGACTCGGTATTGATTGATGAAGCAAGAACGCCGTTAATTATTTCTGGACAGAGCGGCAAGTCCACGAAGCTTTATGAAATCTGTGATATCCTTGCCAGACAGATGCAGCGTGGTGAGGATATGGAAGACTTAAGCAAGATGGATGCCATCATGGGTGTGGAAAGAGAAGAGACCGGAGACTTCATCGTGAACGAGAAGGACAAGATCGTAAATCTGACCGCACAGGGTGTCGAGAAGGTCGAAAAGTTTTTCCAGATCGATAATCTGGCAGATCCTGAAAATATTGAAATCCAGCATAACATTATCCTGGCGCTGCGTGCACACAACCTGATGTTCCGTGATCAGGATTATGTGGTAAAGGATGATGAGGTATTAATCGTCGATGAATTTACCGGACGTATTATGCCGGGACGCCGTTATTCCGATGGACTTCATCAGGCGATTGAGGCCAAGGAACACGTGAAGGTGAAAAGAGAGAGTAAGACGCTTGCAACCATCACCTTCCAGAACTTCTTTAACAAGTTTGACAAGAAGGCCGGTATGACCGGTACTGCCCTTACCGAAGAAAAGGAATTCCGTGATATTTACGGTATGGATGTTATCGAGATCCCTACGAACCGTCCGATTGCCCGTAAGGATTTGCAGGATGCCGTATATAAAACCAGAAAAGAAAAGCTCCATGCCATTGTGGAAGCCGTAAAGGAAGCCCATGCAAAGCAGCAGCCGGTACTGGTTGGTACGATTACGATTGAGGCATCTGAGGAGCTTTCCCGTATGCTTTCGAAGCAGGGTATTCCGCATAAGGTATTGAATGCCAAGTTCCATGAGCTGGAAGCAGAAATTGTTGCCGATGCCGGTGTACATGGAGCAGTTACCATTGCAACCAACATGGCAGGCCGTGGTACGGATATTAAGCTTGATGATGTGGCAAGAGAAGCCGGTGGTCTGAAGATCATCGGTACAGAGCGTCACGAATCCAGACGTATTGATAACCAGTTGCGAGGCCGTTCCGGCCGTCAGGGAGATCCGGGTGAATCCAAGTTCTACATTTCCCTGGAAGATGATCTGATGCGTCTGTTTGGATCGGAGCGTTTGATCAGCATGTTTAACACTCTCGGTATTCCAGAGAATCAGGAAATCGAGCATAAGATGCTGACGAATGCGATTGAATCCGCACAGAAGAAGATCGAGAGCAACAACTTTGGTATCCGTAAGAACCTGCTCGAATACGATCAGGTAATGAACGAACAGAGAGAAATCATTTATAAGGAACGTCGTCAGGTACTCGATGGAGAGAGCATGCGTGATGCGATCTACAAGATGATTACCGATATCACAGAGAGCAAGGTCGACATGGTGATCGGTGACGATACCGATTACGATGACTGGGATCTGGAAGAACTGAATTCCCTGCTTCTTCCGATCATTCCGATTGCTCCCGTAAAGAGAGGACGGATCAACAAGCCGAAGAAGAACGCCTTAAAGCAGCAGCTTAAGGAAGAGGCTGTAAAGCTCTATGAAGCCAAAGAAGCAGAGTTCCCGGAACCGGAAGCAATCCGTGAGTTAGAGCGTGTCATCCTGCTTAAGGTTATTGACCGTAAGTGGATGGATCATATCGATGATATGGAACAGCTCCGTCAGGGTGCCGGATTACAGGCTTATGGACAGAGAGATCCGTTAGTGGAATACAAGATGAACGGTTATGAGATGTTTGATGAAATGACCGAGAACATCAAGGAAGATACCGTTCGTGCCCTGCTCCATGTCCGCGTGGAACAGAAGGTAGAGCGTGAACAGGTTGCGAAGGTAACCGGAACGAATAAGGATGAATCCACTGTCAAGGCACCGGTAAAACGTATGGATGCCAAGGTTTATCCGAATGATCCCTGTCCGTGCGGCAGTGGTAAGAAGTATAAGCAGTGCTGTGGACGCAAGGCTTAAATGATGCAAGGCTTAAATAAGGAAAGAGGTGACGTGAAGTGGTTCTTTTGGATCAGATGAAGACTGAATTATTATCCTACAAGTCCCCCTTAGCGGAAGTGAGGGATTCACTTTGACTTAGCAAATAAGTCAAAGAGGATAGAAGAGCTGGAAATGGAAATGGAGGCTCCCGGTTTCTGGGATAATCCGGATGTATCCAACCAGAAGATGAAGGAATTAAAGAACCTTCAGGACAGTGTCAAAGCAATGCATGACCTGGAAACACAATATGAAGATATTGAAACATTGATTGAAATGGGCAATGAAGCAAACGATGAAGAAATGGCAGAAGAGATCCGCGAGGAGCTTGACCGCTTTATTGAGACCTTTGAGGAGATCCGGATCGGTACATTATTGTCCGAGGAATATGACAGTGACAATGCCATTTTGAAGCTGAATGCGGGAGCCGGTGGAACAGAGAGCTGCGACTGGTGCTCCATGTTATATCGTATGTACACAAGATGGGCAGAGCGCAAGAACTTTTCGATTGAAGTGTTGGATTACTTAGACGGTGACGAGGCAGGAATCAAGTCCGTAACTTTTCAGGTGAACGGAACGAACGCCTATGGTTATCTGAAATCCGAAAAGGGTGTCCATCGTCTTGTGCGTATTTCCCCGTTTAACGCACAGGGAAAGCGTCAGACATCCTTTGTATCGCTGGATGTAATGCCTGATATTGAAGAGGATGTGGATGTGGAGATTCGGGACGAGGATCTGCGCGTGGATACCTACCGAAGCAGTGGCGCCGGTGGACAGCACATCAATAAGACCTCTTCGGCGATCCGTATTACCCATATTCCCACCGGAATTGTGGTACAGTGCCAGAATGAACGGTCCCAGTTCCAGAACCGGGATAAGGCAATGCAGATGTTGAAGGCGAAGCTGTATCTGCTTCAAAAGGAGGCAAATGCAGAGAAGCTTTCCGATATTCGTGGTGAGGTCAAGGAGATTGGATGGGGAAATCAGATCCGGTCTTATGTGATGCAGCCCTATACACTGGTGAAGGATCATCGTACGAATGCAGAAACAGGAAATGTGGATGCGGTTTTGGATGGCTCGATTGATTTGTTTATCAATGCTTATCTGAAATGGATTAACAGCAGTGAAAAGGAAAACGAATAGAGAATAAAAGAAAAGACAGGACAGCGGTTACCGCTGTCCTGTTGTTGCTTTTTTCTGAATCAGGTCTAAATAGAAGTTTGCGAGGGTCGCTTCTTTATACGGATAAATCCACAGGAAGCCGATTCCCATGGAAAGAATTCCGAGAAGATACAGTGGGAAAAAGGAGAGCACTATATAGAACAGCCGTCCCATATTTCCCCGGATGAGTTGGGCTGCCGTCTTCATGACTTGCGCACCGGTATATTGTTCAAAATCAAGCATCACATAATAGCATTGCGAGAACAGCAGATCGACAAATACAGAGATTGCCGTGCCCAAAAGGGAGAGTAACAGGTAAATGCCATCTACTGCAAGCAGGCTGGTGTTTTCCAAAAAGAGCATACTGTAGGTTGCAGCGGGCAGAACCGTAAAGAGCTGGATCGCAGCCAGACGGATCTGGATGTAGGCGGTACGATTGCTTTCCCCGCGGAAGCAGTAGAAGAGGTCGCTTACGGTAACCGGCTGATTGCTGGCAATCTTTAAATAAACATAAGCCTCGCCTGCTTTGAAAAAGCCGGAAACAATGAACACCAGATAAAGCGCCGCATAATAAAGGATGAATTTCATCATATTTGTCGGAGCCAGTACAAGAGAAACAAGCATTTGGAGACTGACCAGACATAACATATGAAGCAGGAAGACGAAGATGACACTGGAATATCTTCCTAATAACTGCCCCTTGGCAATTCGTTTTAAGCTGGATGAAGATAAATAAGGATTCATGGGGAAAGCCTTTCTCGTAAGTTGGTCCTGGGAAGGTATACGATATCATACTGCCAGGTCGATGTTACTGCCAATCAGTACAGATGCATCTGCTGATTTTTTGTTTTTGGCATAAGGATTGGTCTGCTCATTCGGATAGGAAATCTTCGTGGAAGTCGTACCACCCGAAACATAGCTTCTGCCACATTCCGGACAGATAGCCCGCTTAAGGGATACATTGGCGCTGATGACCTTACCGCCGCCCTGGGATGCCTTCTTGTAAGCGTTGCTGACGTGCTCCTGTTCATGGGCGCGTACAGTTGAAGCGGAGGCCTCCGGTGAAATATGGGCAGCCGATTTGAAGGAAACCATTTCGTCAGAGCCGTCCTGATATTTGCGTTCCTTGCAGGTCTGGCATTCGGCCGGGGAAGACTTCCGTCCCGGAGAAACCTTCATCGATTCACCGGGATTTACAACCGGCTTTGATTCTTCTGCACCATTGGTTGAAGCATTGCCGGATACCGCACTTCCTGCTGCGGTTGAAACAGCTAAATAGGGTGAAGTGTAATTGTAACCTGAATTTGGATAAAAGCTGATTCCACTCATAAGCATTCTCCCTTCTGAAAGATTTGCTGATTATTTGAAGTTTACGGTTATTGTTCTCTGGCGCCCGTGGCTGCATCACGCAGGGTAACGAGCTGACCGATCATATCTTCATAAGAAGTACCAAACATTTCCTCGGTGGACTGACCTAACTGCATCTCCACGGCCTGATCGAGCTGGGAGCCATAGTGAAGAAGCTGGTCATCGGTACAGGTTGCAAACAATAAGTACAACGAAGTAATGCCGACAACGAGGATCGATAAAATTAAGGACAGGCCGGTAATGGCACTGATAAAGCCGATTTTGGCGGTGGTTACCATCTTCTTTCCATACCCTTTGGAGAGCAGTGCAAAAAGAATGGCAAGGCTTCCAAGGATGAGCGGAAGATAAACGGTAAACAGCGAAAACAGAGCAGATACCCCAAGAATCAGGGCAGCAAATGCAAACCCGTTGTTACCGGGAGCAAAGCCATTATTATATTCAAAAGAAGTACCGGAATATTCGTTTTCATTATTATACATAGACAACACCTGTTTTAAATTTCTGTTTCAAAGTTTCTTTTAAATGATACTTATTAGGTCTTTGATCACTCTCTGGATTACATTTAAGTGTAACATTTTTTGAAGGATTACGCAACAGTTCGGTCATGCCCATTCATAGGCTGCCGGATTACATAAACCAGCTGATAATCATTTCTTGAAAAAACATCCGGAATCGTCTAGAATGGAGAAAGAAATTTAGCATGAGAGGGCAGTTATGGATATTATTTTAAAACTCAAAGAAGAACTCAACGTGGAAAAATGGCAGGGGGAAGCCGCCGTAAAACTGATTGATGAGGGAAATACGATTCCGTTCATTTCCCGTTATCGTAAGGAAGTAACCGGATCCTTAAATGATGAGGTGCTTCGTAACCTGCACGAACGCCTTACCTATTTAAGAAATCTGGAGGAAAAGAAGGAGCAGGTGCTTGGCAGTATTGAGGAGCAGGGCAAGCTTACAGAGGAATTAAAGGAAAAGATTCTGGCAGCAGAAACCCTGGTTGTGGTCGAAGACCTGTACCGTCCTTATCGTCCGAAGCGTAAAACCAAGGCAAGTGTCGCAAAGGAAAAGGGACTTGAACCCTTATCACAGTACATTCTTGCACAGAATGCAGCAGAAGGCGTGGAGGTCGAAGCCCGGAAGTATATTGATGAAGAAAAGGGTGTAAAGACCGTGAAAGAGGCACTGCAGGGAGCTGCGGATATCATTGCGGAAGGCATTTCAGATGAAGCCGATTACCGCGCCTATATCCGTGAAATCACCATGGAAGAAGGGACGCTGATAAGTACGGCGAAGGATGAAAAGGCCGAAAGCGTTTATGAGATGTACTACGCTTACGAGGAACCGCTTAAGAAGGTCGTTGGCCATCGTGTTCTTGCCATCAACCGTGGGGAAGAAGAGAAGTTCTTAACGGTGAAGATTGTCGCACCGGTAGAACGGATTCTACAGTATTTAAAGAAAAAGGTCATTACTTCGGATAATGAATATACCACTCCGCTGCTTATCGCAGCGATCGAGGATGCCTATGAGCGTCTGATTGCACCGGCGATTGAGCGTGAAATCCGCAATGATCTTACCGAAAAGGCAGAGGATGGTGCAATTTCTGTATTTGGAAAGAATCTGCAGCAGCTTCTGATGCAGCCGCCGATTGCAGGAAAGGTGGTTCTCGGCTGGGATCCGGCGTTCCGGACAGGTTGTAAGCTTGCCGTTGTGGATGCAACGGGCAAGGTACTGGATACCAAGGTGATTTTCCCGACGGCTCCGCAGAATAAGGTGGAAGAAGCCAAGGCAGAGCTTAAGAAGCTGATCCATAAATATCATGTTTCCTTAATCAGTGTCGGAAACGGTACGGCATCGAGAGAGTCCGAGCAGGTCATTGTGGAGCTGATCAAGGAGCTGGATACACCGGTGCAGTATGTCATCGTCAATGAAGCAGGAGCTTCCGTATATTCGGCAAGTAAGCTGGCAACCGAAGAATTCCCGAACTTTGATGTAGGACAAAGAAGTGCGGCTTCGATTGCGCGCCGTCTGCAGGATCCGCTTGCAGAGCTTGTGAAGATTGATCCGAAATCCATTGGTGTCGGACAGTATCAGCATGATATGAACCAGAAGAAGTTAGGAGAAGCGTTAGGCGGCGTGGTAGAGGACTGTGTAAACCGTGTGGGCGTGGACTTAAATACGGCATCGGCACCATTGCTTGAATATATTTCCGGTATTTCCAAGCCGATTGCCAAGAACATTGTGGAGTACCGTGAAAAGAACGGTAAATTTGCGAACCGCGCACAGCTCTTAAAGGTACCGAAATTAGGACCGAAGGCGTATGAGCAGTGTGCCGGATTCCTGCGGATCCATGATGGGGACAACCCCTTAGATGATACCAGTGTACATCCCGAATCCTATGAAGCAGCGATGAAGCTTTTGGAAAAGATGGGACTTACAATGGAGGATGTGCGTACCGCACAGAAGCAGGCTGCCAAACAGATGAGTTCAGCAGCGAAGCCTGCTCCGAAGCAGAATAACCGGAATGACCGTAAGAAACAGATCGTGATCCATAACACCAATACAGCGATGGGAAAAGCCCTGGCAGCCGCTATGGGTGGTACAGTCATGAGCCTTGATGAAAACGATTCTTCTGCAAAGAAACCGGCGCAGAAGGAGGCTTCGACTAATGCAGTCAATGCGATCGGCAGCCTGGAAAAGAAGATCAGGGATAAGAGTAAGCTTGCGGTAGAACTGGGAATTGGGGAAATTACCTTAACCGATATTCTTAAGGAATTGGAAAAGCCCTCGAGGGACCCCAGAGAGAGCATGCCTGCTCCGATTCTCAGAAGTGATGTCCTTGATATGAAGGATCTGAAACCGGGTATGATTTTAAAGGGAACTGTCCGCAATGTCATTGACTTTGGTGTGTTCGTGGATATTGGTGTGCATCAGGACGGACTGGTACACATCTCCCAGATCACAGACCGTTACATCAAGCATCCTCTGGAGGCGGTGAGCGTCGGCGATATTGTGGATGTGCAGGTATTATCGGTCGATGTGCCCAAGAAACGGATTGCGTTGACCATGAAGATCAATCAGGATAAAAAATAATATGGAATAACATGTCGGCTCTTGCTATTTGAGAGGAGATATGCTATTCTATGTCTCGAACAAAATAGAAAGTTCTTCGGGGAAGGTGAAATTCCTTACCGGCGGTTATAGTCCGCGACCTGTATTCCTTAGGAATATGGCTGATTTGGTGAAATTCCAAAACCGACAGTAAAGTCTGGATGGGAGAAGAAATGCATGAACAGATGCGTGAAAACGCATTTGGCTTCTGATGTATGCAGGCCCCGGAAATGGATTTCCGGGGCTTTTTTAATACATGATGCAGATCCAAAGAAGACTTTCTTTTAAAACAATGGCGTATGCCGGAAAGAGAGTGTGAGAAAATGGAAAAGAGTTTATGGTCTAATGTAATGGAGAATCTGGTGTTTGTACTGGTGGCACTGGTAGTAGCGGTTGGCTTTGTGCTGATTGCGTATCTGGTGGAGAAGTACCTGAAAAAGAAGAACCAGGATAAGGAACGGGTGCTTTCGACAAGAAAGATTGCCATGATTGGTGTGTTTTCGGCGATTGCCATGGTGCTTCATGTATTTGATTTTGCAGTACCTGTCCTTGCTCCTCCGTTTTATAAGCTGGACTTCAGTGAAATCCCGGCGCTGATCGGGGCATTTGCGTTTGGTCCGGTAGCGGGAGTAATGATTGAATTCTGTAAGATCCTGTTAAAGCTTCTGGTAAAAGGGACAAGCACTGCATTTGTGGGTGACTTCGCGAACTTCGTGATCGGATGCAGCTTTATTCTTCCTGCTTCCATCATCTATTTATATAAAAAGAGCCGGAAGAGTGCGCTCATTGGTTCCATCACCGGAACCCTGATTATGACCGTGTTCGGAACTGCATTTAATGCGATTTACCTGCTTCCGACCTTTGCCGTCCTGTATCATATGCCGATGGAGGACATCATTGCCATGGGAACTGCAATTAACGGACATATCAACGGGGTAGTGAGTCTTGTAATTATTTGTGTTGCTCCGCTGAACCTGATTAAGGGTGCAATGGTTACGATTGTGACGATGCTGGTTTATAAGAAATTGAGTCCGGTTCTGAAAGGAAGACAGCATTAATTTTTTGTTTAAAAAGGTGAAAGAATTCTTAATCTTTCTTAAATCAATGAAAAACCTCTTGACAATTATTGTATTAATAATATAATACAGATTGTGCAAGGGGTTTTCTTATTTCAATCGTTGTGGATGATAAGCTGCAGAAGCAGCAATTATAGTTATAGAAAAGAAAACGCATGGATAAAATGAAGCGAAGGAGGAGTGCTTGTGGAAGAATTAATCACCATCCGGGATATGTGCAAGATCTACAATCCCGGCGAGAATGCGGTCAGAGCACTGGATCATGTGAATCTGACCATACATAAAAATGAGTTTGTAGCCATTATCGGGCAGTCCGGATCCGGTAAATCAACATTGATGAATATGCTGGGATGTCTGGATGTTCCAACGAGTGGAACGTACCTGCTGAATGGAAAGGATGTCTCCCATATGTCGGACGATGAGCTTTCAGACATCCGTAACCGGGAGATCGGGTTTGTTTTTCAGGGATTTAACCTGATTGCAGGACTTACTGCACTTGAAAACGTGGAACTGCCTTTGATCTATCGTGGTGTTCCAAGGAAAGAGCGTATGGAATTATCTGAACGCGCTTTGGAAAAGGTAGGGTTGTCCGGACGGATGACGCATAAGCCGTCCGAAATGTCCGGTGGACAGCAGCAGCGTGTCGCGATTGCAAGAGCGATTGCACAGGCTCCGCCGGTCATTCTGGCCGATGAGCCGACCGGAAACCTGGATTCCAATTCGACGCAGGAGATCATGGAAATTCTGAAAGGACTGCATCGGGAAGGAAGAACGGTCATTCTGATTACGCATGACAATGAAATTGCCGCGAGAGCGAAACGCAACATCCGGATTATGGATGGCAAGGTCGTAGCAGATTATGAAAATGAAGAAGGAGAAGAGGCATGAGCGATAACGTAAAGCAGGAATCCGTAGAGATATTACAGACAAAAGAACAGGAGACCGAAACAGACAAAAGCAGTGCAGAAGCTGTGAATGAGAAAGCAGCCAAGAAAGCCCTCAAAGAAAAGAAAAAGAAAGAAAAACAGCCGGCAGATCCGGCGAAGAAGAAAAAACGCAGAAAGATCATTCTCTTTGTGGTGATCGGCGTACTCGTTTTGCTCTTTATTCTGTCAAAGCTCTTTGGTGGAAACGGGGCGGCAGCCGTGGTAACTACGACGCAGGCGCAGATCGGGGATCTGCAGCAGACAATTGATACGAGCGGTACGGTGAAGACGGAAGAGAGTAAAGTTTATTTTTCGGATGTGGATGTGAAGGTAGGAGAGGTGAAAGCACAGGCAGGCGATGCAGTAAAGGCGGGTGATGTGCTTCTTAACTATGATGCCGATGACCTTGCAGCAGCAAAGGAACGGGCAGAATTAAAGAAACAGTCTACCGAAGGAAGTTATCTGAATTCGGTACAGACCAATAATGAGAAGCTTGGGGACTTAAGCGAAGCAAGCACGAATCTGGAAGTACTGGATCAGCAGATTGCAGACACCGAGGCTTATATTAAGAATCTGGAAGCCAAGATTTCCAAGAAGAAGAGTGATCTGGCCCATGAAGGTGCCCTGTTACAGATCAGCCTGATTGACTGGCAGGATCAGCCGGATTCCGACGAATACCAGAATTTACAGAAGCTGGTACAGTTAAACAATTATGAGCAGCAGAACAATGAGCAGATCAAGAGCTGGCAGGACGAACTGGACGTTTATAACGACATGCTGTCCAAGTATAAGGAATACCGCTCCGAAATGAAGTCCCAGAAAAGCTCCGCAGAAGCCGGCAAGTTAACCGGTGGAGCGAAGGAAGAGCTGGAAGCCAACAATAAAACCCAGACGATGGATGTGGAGGATTCCCTTGACAGTCTTAGTTCAGTAGAAAATGGCATTGTGGCAGAATTTGATGGTGTTGTTACCGAAATGAATGCGGTAGAAGGCGGAACAACTGCGAAGGGTGCACAGCTCCTGAAGCTTGAAAGTACGGAAGATGTGATGGTCCGGATCAATGTGACGAAATACGACCTTTCCAAGATTAAGGAAGGACAGAAAGCCATTGTAACGATCGGCAGTAAGGAATACGAAGGAGAAGTATCCAAGATTAACAAAATGGCAGAACAGAATAACAGTGGTGCAGCCGTTGTCGGTACGGAAATCAAGATTTTAAATCCGGACAGTGATGTGATTCTGGGTGTGGAAGCAAAGGTTGTCATCAATACCGAGAAGGCAGAAAATGCAGTTCTGGTGCCGATTACGGCAGTGAATGTGGATATGGACGGAGAGTTTGTTTATGTGGTTGAGAACAACATTCTGGTAAAGAAGCCGGTTACGACCGGAATTTCCACCGATACCATGACACAGATCGTAGAAGGATTAAACGGAGACGAGCAGATTGTCACAAGTGTGACAGCAGATCTTTATGAGGGCATGACCGTTGCAGTAATGCCACAGTAAACAGGAGCGGATGATATGGCACAGATTTGGGAATATATTAAAATTGCTCTGATGAATATTAAGAGCAATAAGGGAAGGTCCGTACTTACAATGCTCGGTATCATCATTGGTATTGCTTCCGTGATTATGGTCATTGCGATCGGAAACGGCGTCCGGGGACAGGTCAATGACGAGCTGGAGGGACTGGCAGGCGGACAGATTGCTTTTTATGTGGACAGTACAAGAAAAGAGACTACGGTAACCTTTGACCAGTCGGACTTTGACGCAATTGAGACCAATGTTGCCCATGTAAAGGGGGTTACACCACAGTTATCCATATGGGGAACCGCAGAAGGACCGAAAGGAAATTTTGATATCAGTATGACGGGTGGTTATCCCGGCCTGCAGTATACCTCTTCGGAACCAATTGTAAAGGGCAGGTATTTTTCACAGGATGACTGTGATGCGGGAAGCAATGTGTGTGTAATTTCAGAAAGCAGCGCAGTCTCTCTCTTTGGAACGACGGATGTGATCGGACTTACCTTTGAGGCAACTTTTTGGGGCGTGACGCAGGAAATGCGCGTGATCGGAGTAAGAAAAGATACCGCTTCATCGCTGATTTCAATGGCCGGCGGAGGAACTGAGACGATTACGGCCGAATGCCCCTTAACCTTTATGGGAAACAAATTATATTATTATATTGATGACTTTTCTGAGTTTTATGTGATTGCGGATAACAGTGCCTATTGTACGCAGGTAGCACAGGATGCCCTGAATCTGCTCGAAGCCCGCCATGGTGTCCGTGGTGAGAACCAGATTATGATGCAGAGCTTTACGGATGTGTCCTCGCAGTTTGACTCGATCCTCAGTATCATTACGGTTTTTGTATCCTTCGTGGCAGCAATTTCATTACTGGTTGGAGGAATCGGCGTCATGAACATCATGCTGGTATCCGTAACCGAACGTACCAGAGAAATCGGAATCCGTAAGGCTCTGGGGGCAAGAACCGGTTCGATTCTGTTGCAATTTCTTGCAGAAGCAGGAATTATTACCCTCATGGGTGGTGTGATTGGAATTGTCTTTGGTATTCTTGGCGCCATGGGAGTCTGCTCGATTGCAGGAGTTACAGCCAGCGTGGATCCTGTGGTTGTGATTATCGCAACTCTCTTTTCCTGCGGTGTGGGTATCTTCTTTGGAATTTATCCCGCGAAGAAAGCAGCAAAACTGAGCCCGATTGAAGCTTTGCGGCACGAATAACAAAACTTGTTTGCATGTTCTGAGATTTTTAGTATAATAGGATAGAAGAAAAGCATCGGCTTTCCTGCCGGTGCTTTTTATGTAAGGTACTTAATGAATGCAAGTCGAAGACGCAGCATGAATTTAGTGCAGCAGGTAAGGATGAATAAGCAGGTAAGGCAGAATATTTATTAATTAAGAAAGATTTGGAGATGCAGCATGGAAGTTTCTTTTGATGTAAAGATTACCCCAGGGGTCTTATATGATTATCTTTTATATCATACTTATACCGGAACCACGGGGCTTTTAGGAACCATAGCAGGCACACTGCTTGTTGTGGCATATTTTATGGCTGGCAGTATTTTATATCTGATTTTTGGCGTGGTGGTGCTTGCGTATCTGCCCTGGACATTGTTTATCCGGTCGAAGAAACAGTACCTTGCGAATCCTGCATTTAAGGAGCCACTGCATTATACCTTCAATGAAGAAGGAATGACGGTTTCCCAGAAGGACACCAGTGAGCAGATCGCATGGGAGAATTTATATAAGGCAGTATCTACGCCGAAGAGTATCGTAATATATACGTCGCCGGTGAATGCTTCCATTTTTCCGAAAAAGGATCTGGGAGAACATAAGGCCGCTTTAATTGAAGTGATTTCCATTCATATGCCGCCGAAAAAGGTAAAAATCCGTGGGAACTGACAGGAGAATTATGAATAGCGGACAGGATATTTTACAACAGATGATCGAAAAACATAAAATAATTTCGGAATCTCCCGAGGATACCTTTGCTTTGGGAAAGCAGATTGGAGAGAGCGTAGCACCGGGCAGTGTATTGACACTGGTTGGTGATCTTGGCGTTGGCAAGACGGTATTTACACAGGGACTGGCCGAAGGACTGGGGATCGTAGATGCGGTGAACAGTCCGACCTTTACGATTGTGCAGATCTATGAAGAGGGACGGATTCCCCTGTATCATTTTGATGTGTACCGGATCGGGGATATTTCTGAGATGGATGAAATCGGATATGAGGATTATTTTTACGGAGATGGGGTGTGCCTCATTGAGTGGGCAAACCTGATCGAAGAGCTTCTGCCGGAACAATATGTGGAGATCCGGCTGGAAAAGAATCTGGAAAAAGGATTCGATTATCGTGAAATCACGGTAACACAAAAAGAAAACCGATTTTGAGAGGAACCTGAAATGAAAATTATTGCAATTGACAGTTCGGGACTGGTTGCTTCCGTTGCCATTGTAGAAGACGACGAAGTAATTGCAGAATATAATGTCCAGTATAAGAAAACACATTCGCAGACCTTACTGCCCATGCTGGATGAATTAAAGAAGATGGTGGAGCTGGATTTACAGACCGTAGATGCCATTGCCATTGCGAAAGGACCGGGTTCCTTTACCGGCCTGCGGATCGGTTCTGCGACCGCGAAGGGACTGGGACTTGCCCTTGAAATACCAATTATAGAGATTCCAACGCTGGATGGTCTTGCCTGCAACCTGTATGGCACAGACAAGATTGTGTGTCCGATCATGGACGCCAGACGGAATCAGGTTTACACAGGACTGTATTCTTATAGGGAAGAAAGACAAAGCAAGGAGCAGGAGCAGCGTTTTTCCTATACGCTTGTTCCCATTCTTCACCAGTGTGCGGCTTCCATTCAGGAAATTGCAGAGAAATGTAATGAACAGCAGAAAGAAATCATATTTTTAGGTGATGGAGTTCCGGTATTTGCCGGGCAGTTAAAGGATCTCATGAAGGTGCCGTACAGCTTTGCACCGGCGCACATGAACCGGCAGCGGGCAGCTTCCTTTGCTTTCCTCGCGTTAGAAAAGCTTCACAAAGGGGAAGTTGTTTCGGCAGCAGACCATGCACCGGAATATCTGCGCCTTTCCCAGGCAGAGCGGGAAAAGGCGGCCAAGAAGGAGAAGCAATGATTACGATACGCCCTTTGGAAGAAAAGGATGTGGCAGCAGTGAGTGCCATTGAGAGCCGGACGTTTTCGATGCCGTGGAAGGAAGCAGACTTCCTTGAAATGGTGAAAGCAGATTATGCTTATTATTATGTGGCGGAAGCAGACGGTGTGATCCTTGGATGCTGCGGACTGCGGAATATGGCAGGCGAAGGAGAAATCACCAATGTGGCGGTAGATGCACCGTTCCGGAGGAGAGGCATTGCCAGAAAACTTCTTGCACATGCCCTGAAAGAGGCACCACAGCATGGAATCGGGGACTGTACCTTAGAGGTACGGGTCAGCAACACACCGGCGATCCGTTTATATGAAGAATTCGGATTTCATGGAGAGGGCATCCGCCCGGACTTTTATGAGAAGCCGAAGGAAGACGCACTGATTATGTGGAAAAGATAGACAAAACATGAAGGACTTACCACTGGTTCATAGAAAAAGTTTCTGTATAATGGTATTGTAAGGAGGAGAAACGATGCGTATTTATATGGACGAAGGGAAAAACACTCTGAAACAGGTGGTATGTAACCAGTGTGGCAAAGCTTTAAAAATCAAAAATGGAATTTTAATGGAAGGTGTATTTGAAGGAAACCAGCAGTTTGGTTACTTCAGCAATAAGGATGGAATCCGTCATTCCTTTGATCTGTGTGAGGAATGTTATGATAAATTAATAGAAGGATTTGCCGTAGAGGTGACGAAGGAGGAGGTACAGGAGCTCCTCTGAAAGCAATAAGCGGTAATCAGGGAGGAACAGGTTAAATTATGCTGGATATATGCTTATTGGGAACAGGCGGAATGATGCCGCTCCCATATCGATGGCTTACATCCATGATGGCAAGATATAATGGTACGAGTATCTTGATAGACTGTGGGGAAGGAACCCAGATCGCAATGAAGGAAAAGGGGTGGAGCCCCAAACCGATCGATGTCATCTGCTTTACCCATTTTCATGCAGACCATATCAGCGGACTTCCGGGAATGCTTCTCACGATGGGAAATGCAGAACGGACAGAGCCGCTTCTTTTGGTGGGACCGAAGGGCCTGTGTAAGGTTGTAGCGTCCCTGCGGATCATTGCACCGGAGCTGCCGTTTGCCATTGACTGCCTCGAGCTTACCGAGCCGGAGCAGATCATCCAAATGGACGGTTTCCGGATTGAAGCCTTTAAGGTAAACCACAATGTTCCCTGCTATGGCTACAGTATAGTGATTGACCGGATTGGTAAATTTGATGTTGACAAGGCTGTCAGTTTAGGGATTGAACGCCGCTACTGGAACCGCTTACAGAAAGGTGAAACCATTGAAATTGATGGAATGACATATGTGCCGGAAATGGTTCTTGGGCAGGCACGGAAGGGATTGAAGGTAACGTATTGTACCGATACCCGGCCGACGAAGGGAATTGTCGAGCATGCCAAGAATTCCGATCTGTTTATCTGCGAAGGAATGTATGGAGAGCCGGATAAGCAACAGAAGGCCAGGGAGAAAAAACATATGACCTTTTATGAGGCAGCAGAGATTGGCAGACAGGCAGATGTTGAACGGATGTGGCTGACGCATTACAGCCCGTCACTCAATCATCCGGAGGAGTATCTGGATGCAGCACGGAAGATCTTCCCAAGAGTCGAGGTTTGCAGGGACGGCAAGACCATGGAACTGAATTTTGAGGATGAGGTTTTCTGATACTCATGGACGATGTAAAGGGAAGAGCAATTCTGATAAAATATAATCATGTAAAGTGATTTCATAGTTAAGAAAAAGTTGAAAACCAAGAAAACAAACTTTAATGTAAAGAATAAGGAAAAGAAATGGAAAGGAGGAATCATATGTCGAAAGAAGGACGCGGAGCCTTAAAAGGAATTCTGATCGGACTGGTGCTGATTGCACTGGTAGCTGGATATTACTTTTATTTATCAAACCGCAAACCGAAGGAAGCAAGGGAAGATACGGAAACGGCCGTGTCGGTTGCACAGCAGCTCTTATTAAAGAATATAGATGATGATTATCCTCCGACTCCGAGAGAGGTGTTGAAACTGTACAGTGACATTACGGTGTGCTTTTACAGTGAGGAATATACCGATGAAGAACTGACGCAGCTTGCCCTGCAGATTGAGAAGCTGTATGATGACGAACTGATCGCCAACAATACACCGGATCAGTACCAGAAGAATCTGCGCTGGGACATCCAGACGATGAAGGATAAGAACTTACGGGTGACCAGCTACAGCGTTGCATCGGCAACGGATGTGGATTATTTTGATGCCGACGGAAGAAGCTGGGCGAGACTGAGCTGTACCTATACCATACGATCCGGTAAGGAAGCCGGACTTGCGAAAGAACTGTTCCTGCTTCGCAAGGATGACAGGGATCATTGGAAGATTTACGGCTGGAAGGCAGTAGAAGAACAATAAAGTTACTGCTCACACAGTAACATATATAAGTGAGGTCTGGACATGGAAAAGGATGTTTACATACTGGCAGTTGAAAGCTCCTGTGATGAAACCGCAGCAGCCGTTGTAAAAAACGGGCGGGAGGTGCTTTCCAATGTGATTTATACACAGATTGCACTGCATACCGAATATGGCGGTGTGGTTCCGGAGATTGCATCCAGAAAACATATTGAGAAGATTAATCAGGTGATTGAACAGGCACTTTCAGACAGTGGAAAGAAGCTGAACGAGATGACAGCGATTGCCGTCACCTATGGTCCGGGGCTTGTAGGAGCCCTTTTAGTCGGAGTATCTGCAGCCAAGGCCATCAGCTTTGCAACAGGAATACCGCTTGTCGGCGTACACCATATTGAAGGACATATCAGTGCCAATTATATAGAGAATAAGGATCTGGAGCCTCCGTTTATCTGTCTGGTGGTATCCGGAGGACATTCGCACCTTGTTGTGGTTAAGGATTACGGGGAGTATGAGATCATCGGAAGAACGAGGGATGATGCGGCAGGAGAGGCATTTGACAAGGTGGCGCGTGCCATTGGATTGGGCTATCCGGGAGGTCCGAAGATTGACAAGGTGGCAAAAGAAGGAAATCCCGATGCCATTCATTTTCCGAGAGCCAAGGTCGGGGATGCCGTTTATGATTTCAGCTTCAGTGGTCTGAAATCTGCCGTATTGAACTATATTAATTCCTGTGAAATGAAAGGGGAGACCATCTGTGTGCCCGATGTGGCTGCTTCCTTCCAGAAAGCAGTTGTCGATGTACTGGTGGAGCATTCCATGGATGCCGTGCAGAAGTATGGTTACGATAAGTTTGCGATTGCAGGCGGGGTTGCCTCGAATTCGGCACTTCGTGCAGCCTTTGGAAAAGCATGTGCACAGCGGAATATTACATTCTATCATCCGTCACCCATTTTTTGTACCGACAATGCAGCAATGATCGGAGCGGCAGGATATTATGAATATTGCAAAGGGGTACGCCATGGCTATGACCTGAATGCGGTACCTTCTTTAAAGCTTGGAGAGCGTATCTGATGAAAATGGACAAGTCATACCGGACGGCAGCTGTGGTTCTTGCTGCAGGAAGCGGGAAGCGCATGAATGCCGGAGTGAAGAAACAGTACATGGAGATTGCGGGCAAGCCGGTTTTATATTATTCCCTGAAAGCTTTTGAAGAAAGCTTTATTGATGAAGTTGTTTTGGTTGTTTCACAGGATGAAGTCGAGCAGGTGGAAGAGAGTTATGTAAACCAATACGGTTTTCACAAGGTATCACGGATTGTAGCGGGAGGCAAAGAACGGTATCATTCCGTTGCCTGCGGATTACGGGCCGTACATCCGGATTGTGATTTTGTATTTATCCATGACAGTGCACGGCCAATGCTTACACAGGAAATTTTGCAGAACGTTTACCGGGAAGTGCAGAAGGAAGGGGCGTGTGTCGTTGGCGTCGCTTCTAAGGATACGGTGAAGATTGCGGATGAGCAGGGATATGTTTCCGTGACACCGAACCGGAGCCTTGTGTGGAATGTGCAGACACCACAGGTCTTTTCGTATCCACTGGTCCACAGGGCCTATGAGGAACTGTTGCAGAAGGAACAGGAGCTTTTGAAGGCAGGGGTACAGATCACGGATGATGCGATGGTGGTAGAGCAGCTTGCACATCACAAGGTAAAGCTTGTGGAAGGCAGCTATGAGAATATCAAGATCACAACCCCGGAGGATGTGCAGATCGCAGAGCGCTATTTACAGAGCCGGTAGCAGATGGAGTGGATATGGCTGTCTGATCAAGGCTGGAAGCATGGAAATAGAACATATATGAAGTGGTATAGATAATAGAAAGATAAAGATTTTGTTATGAAAGCAATCGTTAAAGCAAAACAGGAGAAAGTAACCTGGAAGGAATTCTTTCAGGTCGTAATGGCAATCGCATTTCCAATTGCCATTCAGAATCTATTGGGAACTACTGCAAGTATGGTAGATACCATTATGATTGGAAGTCAGGGAGAGCTTGCTGTGGCGGCAGTCGGAATCTGTTCACAGATCAGTTCTCTTTATTTTAACTGCTACTGGGGCTTTGCCAGTGGATCGGTGCTGTTTTTCTCCCAGTACTGGGGTGCCAGGGATGAGGAAGGAATTAACCGGACGCTTGGAATATCCCTTCTTTTTATGAGCATTGTAGCAGTGATTTTTTCCGCTGTCTGTATTTTCTTCCCAGAATTTATGCTCGGGATCTATACGGATAAGAAGAATATTATTGTGTTGGGAACACCATATCTGAGGATTGTAGGATTTTCCTATCTGTTACAGGTGGTGATTGTGATTGTGAGCACCCTGATGCGTTCTACGGAACGGATTCGTCAGCCGCTTATCGGATCGATCGCAGCAATTATTGTCAATTTCATACTCAATTGGATTCTCATTTATGGACATTTTGGAATGCCACAGATGGGAGCCGCAGGAGCTGCAGTCGGAACACTGGTTTCCAGTGTGGTAAATCTTGGTATTTTACTTTTTTATCTGTACCGGACCAATGATTGCGTGAAGCTGCGCGGGGAATGGATCTTCCGGATGAATGGTATCTTTGTAAAGGGATATCTTTCAAAGTGCTTTCCTATTATATGTAATGAACTGCTTTATGGCGTGGGACAGATGCTGATTAATATCGTAATCGGTCACCAGAATGAGTCTGCGATTGCGGCCATGGCAGCCTTCCGTGTCTGCGAAGGATTTGTTTATGCTTTCTTCGGAGGACTGGCAAGCGCTACCGGAGTGGCTGTTGGAAAGAAGGTTGGCGCAGGAGATCTGCATAAGGCACATGCCTATGCGAAGTATTCGGCACTTGTCTGTCCGGTGGTGACATTTCTTATCGTCCTCACAGGAACTCTTGTGAACCGGCCGCTGTTTACCCTTTTCGGACTGGGAGAGACCGCGCTTCAATATGGAAAGTATATGATGCTGATTTATCTGTTTTTCGGAACCGTGCGCACCTGTAACTATATTATGAACGAATCGTTCCGGGCAGGTGGGGAAGCGGTGTTTGGAACCGTGGTTGAGATTATCTGCCTGTATGTGGTCAGTGTCCCGGCAACCTGGCTTGCAGGAATGGTATGGAACCTGCCTTTCTTATTGGTATTTTCCTTCGTTTATACGGATGAACTGATAAGACTTGTGATTTTGGGCAAATATATGATACAGGGAAGATGGATTAAGCCGGTTACACTGCAGGGAAAAGCTGCTCTTGACGAATTTCGTAATAAAATGAAAAAAAATAAAAAAATCTAAAAATAATTATTGACATTAAAATTCAACTTTGGTAGTATATATCTTGCGCCTGACAAAGACGCTCGCTTGGAGAGGTATCGAAGTGGTCATAACGAGGCGGTCTTGAAAACCGTTTGTCCGCAAGGGCGCGTGGGTTCGAATCCCACCCTCTCCGCTGGAGATACCTTCTCCTCGGACACGTAAGTGTTCGCAATTAAATAAAGTTATTTTATTTCGGCTTAGTTTGGAGAAGTACCCAAGAGGCTGAAGGGACACCCCTGGAAAGGGTGCAGGTCGTTAATAGCGGCGCGAGGGTTCAAATCCCTCCTTCTCCGTTTGGTGATCTCCGGATTGCCAGCAAATTAAGCAAGGACAGCTCGCAGAAAAACACTGCTCGCTGAGTGCTGTCGCACAACAGTCCTTTGCACAAAACATTTTATGAAAGCAAGCTTTCAAAAATGATTGCACAAAGACCTGCCTTGCTTGTACCTTGACAAATAAACAGCAATGCAACCCTGAAAATTCTAGAACAGAGTTCATGGAACTCAAAGAAATTTCAGAAGAACGAAACCATAAATCCAAGTCGAGGAAGAGATCGAAAGAGAACTTCCAAGGCAGGAAACGGAAGCCAAGTTTAACTTAGGCTAAGGACAACTTTTTATTGAGAGTTTGATCCTGGCTCAGGATGAACGCTGGCGGCGTGCCTAACACATGCAAG
>OGOZ01000132.1_pt1 | contig 50262 bp, 29 predicted proteins | sample 1552801 | NCBI WGS metagenome assembly OGOZ01 (sample SAMEA2580196, study PRJEB22360) | human gut metagenome | biome: human gut; feature: human-associated habitat; material: faeces | place: Denmark | collected 2008/2010 | reverse complement strand
CAAGGCGCGAAGCGTTTTTGGCACCCGAGCGTGCACGATTAGAGTTACAGCCGTAGATTATTTTTGGCTGTAAACTAATAGTGGTCAAGCCTCGGCTTGTGACGGCGAGATAATTAAAGGCAAACGACCGAAACTGTACCGGACGTACAGTGAGTGTCGTTTAACGTATAATTAGCCGTCGTCACGCTCGCAAAAATTATTAGCGATGACCAAATTAACCCTATACACCCTTATTTCATACGGGTTAAACACGTTGTCGAAAGTCTCTGCGTTAAGGTTGCCGGTACTGTAATTGCACAAAAGCACTTCGGCTTTTGTTTTTGTGATACAGTCGGGAAGAGAGATTGTGTTTTGTTTTTCAAAATTGACGGCAACGATTATTTTGTCTTGACCGAGTTGCCTTTCATAGACAAAACAGCCGTCGGTTAAAGTTAAGTCTTTGAACGTTCCGTATTTTATCGTATTGCTTGAGTTTCTCAATTCAAGCACTTTTTTATAAAATCCGAAAATCGATTTGTTTGATTTCTTGTCTTTTTCAAGGTTGATTTCGTCAGCCCTCGACGGCATGGTAAGCCACGGCGTTCCGTTTGTAAAACCATGGGTGTTTTTTTCTTCAGTCCAGGCAAGCGGACGGCGGGTATTGTCGCGACTGCCGTAATTTATTTCGTCGATTAGTTGACTTAAAGGCTTTTTGTCGACGTTTTCTTTATAGTAATTCAAAGTTTCAACGTCGTTAAAAAAGGAAATGTCGTCGTAACAGGAGTTTGCCGAACCGAATTCTTGCCCTTGATAAATGAAGGGAATGCCTTTCAATAGATAAAACATTCCACAGTATGCCGTGGCGCACTCATACCGCAGGTCTTTATCGTTGCCGAGTCGTGAAATGTAAAAAGGCTGGTCGTGATTGTCTGTAAACAAAATGTACAACAGGTCGTGTTCGGCAGTGAAGTTTTGCCACTTCACAAGGATGTTTTTAATGTCGTCACCCGTGTACGGCGCAGGGGTATACTTGCCCGAACGCCCCAGGTTTATATGCTCGAATTGAAAAACCGACTTCAATTCGTCGCGGTTTTTCCCGCAAATATCGCAAATACTTTTTACGTCGGACTGACATTCTCCCACGGTAAACACGTGTTTTACTTTTTCGCGCCCGAATAATTGTCTGATATATTCGTGAAGGTGCGGGCCGTTAAGCATTTTGTTTTGCTTGAAATCTTTTGAAATGAAGTCAAGCACGTCGCACCTGAACCCGTCAACGCCAAGGTCAACCCAAAAATCGACTATGTCGCAACATTCTTGCCTTACTTTGGGGTTCTCCCAATTTAAGTCGGGTTGTTGAACGGCGAAAGAGTGCAAATAATATTCGTTTGTCGGCTCGTTGTACTCCCACGCACTACCGCCGAAACAAGCCGTCCAATCGGTAAGCGGTTTGTCTGCCCAGATGTAATAATCGTGATAGGGGTTATCTTTCGATAAACGCGCTTGTTGAAACCAGAAATGCTGTGACGAGGTATGGTTTACGACCAGGTCCATAATTATTTTTATGCCGTTTGAGTGAAGTTCGGCAGCCAAACTTTTCCAATCGCTTAAAGTACCGAATTCGTCCATTATGTCGCGGTAATCGGAAATGTCGTAGCCGTTGTCGTAGTTGGGACTTTTATAACAAGGGCATATCCAGACTGCGTTTATTCCAAGTTCTTTAAGGTGTAGAATTTTTTGTTTAATTCCGTTCAAGTCTCCTATTCCGTCACTGTTTGAATCGAAAAAACTTCTGGGATAAATCTGATACACTACAAGGTTTAAGTAATCTCGATTTTGATCTGACATTTTGCACCTACCGTTTAAGTGTTTATTAAATGCATTAAATTGTTTGTTAAATGTTTGTATTGCTTTTTGTAAAGAAAACCCTGCAAAATTTCGCCATGCCGTGCGTTTTTGCGCAAAGCATTGCGTAAACTACGCCGCAGACCAACTTTGAAACTAAAAATCATTATATACTAACCTGCTCTGTTTTGCAAGCAATAGGCTAAAATTCCAACGGGAGAATCTCTCTCGGGCTAAAAGGAATGAGCCCGGTACAATACCGAGCCCATCCGCAAACCGTTTGATATTAAATTTGTCTTAACTTTCAGTGCACGTCACTCATTCACGTGGAAACTATTTTTACTTTTGGGGTTCACATCAATTTGTATACTTTTTTTTGATTTTTAGTGTTCTTATGTGTCTGATACGACAGCCTCTTCAAGAAAAACCAATTGTTGCTCCGCCCCATCGGCAAGATTCACACCGGAATGATTGTACACCGTTTTTTTTAGTTTTGCACCATATGGCTTTGACTATTTTGTTACAAATGTAGGGATGCCTTTAACGATCGTCCAATAAGTGCTGTTCCAGCCTTTAAGTGTATTTTGCGTTGGGTCGTTGTTTTTAAGCTCGTCAAAACTAGCAAAGTAGGCAATAGCACCATAATTATTGTGGTCTCTGTCCCCGATAGCTTGGCTCGGCGTGTAGTTTTCCGATGGACAAACGCCAAACACTCCGCCAAATCCGCTTCCCGTGCCGGACGTCAAAATTCTGAACGTTGAACCGTTTCCGACGACAGTTGCTTTACTTGCGTCAACGAATACGTTACGCATAGCACAACCGTCTTGGAAGTTGGCAATGGTTCCGTTGTCTTTGCTACCTGCTGAAATTGCCGTATACTGCACAAAAACGTTTTCGATTGTGCCAAGTCCGCCGGAGGTAAGGAAGTTACCCTTGTTCGTGATTTTAACGTTGGTGAACGCAATATTTTTAAGCACGCCCGTTTTGGTCATTGTGGTAACAAATGCGTTATAGTCCTCAGTGCTTCTGGTAAGTCCGTCGATGATGTAACCGCATCCGTCAAATACGCCCTTGAAGCCTTCCGTTCCGTTCGTTGCACCACGATTAAACATCACCATCGATGTTGCAGTGATGTTTGCGCCCAGACGGAAGTATCCGCCCCACAAAGTTGCACTTTGCTCACAAGCCTTGGCGACAACAACCCAATTTGTATATTGGTCTGCCGTTGTTATTGTCATTGTAACGACAAGTGCGTTGATTGTTACGTTGTATGTTTCGCTACCGTCGGTTACGCTTACTGCAATGGACTTTTCTCCGTAAACGCCGAGCGGCAGTTTGTCGGCAAGTGCAACGACACCGTTTTGCGCCGTGGCTTGATAAGCTGTTTCGCCAACGGTAAGAGTTACGGTAGCGTTACCTTTGTAACCGACAGCCGTAAGGTCAAGTTTGCCGTCGGTTGCCTTTGCCTCACCGTTTTCCACGGTTGCGGCAAGGTCAATCGTTTGCTTTGTGCCGAGCGTACCCGTAACATCCTTTTTGCCGCAGACGCATACCGTGGTCGTAACACCGTCATTTACCGTTTGTTCAAACTTATGTTGAGGAACTACAGTCTGTATCGTTTCCGCCGAAGTGTAATTGTCGCTTTCGGCTACGCTTGCCTTGACGTAGTAGGTCTTGCCGTATTCAAAAGCAAAGCTGATACTGTCCAAAAACTCTCTCGTGTAGTAACTCGTTCCGTCAAGCGAATAGGTGAACGTAACTTCTCCGTTTGTTGCGGTAGCCACAAGATCGGGAACTGTTTCGCAACAATGCACCGTAATACCTTCAACGGAAAAATCGATCTTGTTTTGCGCCTTGGCAATCGTAATTGTCAATTGTACTTCCGCTTCGTCTGCTGTGTAGTTAGCGTTGGCTACAAACTTGTAGTAAACCGTGTACTCGCCCGCATTTGTTGCCGCAGGGATCGTGTCGGAATACTCGCCGTCACCCAGTTTGTACTCGATACTTGCGCCTGTCGCACTGCCTGCGTTTACAAGAGGTTGATTTTCGCCGTTGTACGTCAAGCCCGTTTTTGCCGTGGGTGCCGTTACAAGCGCATTTGCACGGGCAATGGTAACATACAGTTTCTGCGTTTCGTCGTCGACAAGATCATTGTGGTTGTCATCGCCGACAATTTTGTAGTAAACATTGTGTCCTACGGCATTGATTTCCGTGGGAATTGTCGTCGTCCACTCGCCGTCGTCGAGCTTGTACCATATTGTACCGCAAGTTGTTTCGCCTGCAATCAACAACGCCTGCATCTCGCCCGTGTAGTGCAAATCGGGGTCGGATGGAAGTTTGCTGAACGTCGAATTTGCCTTTGCCATGACAACCGTTACGCTTGCTTCGGCAATGTCGCCGTGGTTGTCATCCCCAAGTACCTTGTAGTACACGGTGTACTCGCCTGCGTTTGTCGCCGTGGGTATGTCGGACGACCAGGTACCGTCCGTGCCGAGTTTGTACTGCATCGTGCCGCCGTCGGCTACACCTGCCGTGACAAGTTCCTGCGCACTGCCTGTGTAGACAAGGTTTGCAACTGCCGCCGGCATGTTGGTAAGAGTTGCGTTTGCATGCGCAATCTTAAATTCCGCAGTCTTTTCCGCGCCGTCGTAATTGGCGGTTGCCGCAACGGTTGCCTTGACAAAGTAATTCCCTGCCGCAGTAGGCACGGTTTCGGAAAAATCGCCGTCGGCGGTTGCGCCGTATGTAAAGGTCGGCGTTCCGAACTTTGCCGCGGCTGTCGGAGTGTTGGCGGTTTCGCCGAAAACCCAACCGTCAAGAGCCAATGCCGTAATTTCGTTGGTTGCCTTGGTTACGGCAAACTTCAACGTAACCCTTGTGGCATCGTCGGCGTCGGGTTTTGCCCATTCGTACTTGGTTTCGTCGGACAGTTTCAGCACAACATCGTACTCGCCTACGTCCGTGCCCCCTTCATTCGTAACCACTGTGTAGCCTTCACTTTCGGCAATTGTTGCGGTCAACTTGCTTCCGGTGTAGACTTTCGCTGCCACTGTCGGCGTCTCCAATTTTGTCTTTTCAGCGGTTGTGTCACATGCCGCAAACGCGCACAACACAAGCGAAACAACCAACATGAAAAGCAACGCCCTTAGTGTTTTTCTCATAGTTTACCTCCTGATTTTTGTTTATTTTTCGCATATTGTCCGTCAATGCGTAAAATTCTTTCTTTGTATTTATGTACCGAAAAACGTGGTACGTATGTAAAATTTACTTACAACCAAACCATTTTTCCTTGCACTGTCGCAAAAATCATTCATCGCACACAGCCTTGTAATGGCCGTGGGTTCGCTTACGCGGTTTCCTTGGCAAAGTCCGTCACTTCGAGAGTGGCGATGTCGTCATCGGTTGCGCCGTATATATACAGCGTTACTTGTTCCCCCGCCTGCAAGTCGACGTAGTTGTCCGAGAAAGTAAACTTGTAATTGTCCTTCATACGCACGATTACGCCTTTGGCAAATTGCTTTGCCGCAACGGTTACAGCGTAGCAGTCGGGCAGTTTGTCCACCTTGTAAACGTAGTCGCTTACAAACTTGCACGTATGCCACATGTCGTAAGAAAACACCGTACCCTGCTTTACGCCGTCCGTGACGTACTCGGCAAACAGATAGCTGTCGGGAGCATTGTACTCGTCCGTAACGTCTACGGTATCCGCGCCGCCACCTTCCGCCGAAAGAGTTGCCGTGCGTTGCCACAGCGTTTTGCCATCCAATGTACGCATACCGTAATTTACATCGACCGTAACCGTTTTCAATCCGTCAACAAGCAATACCAATTGCAGTTGTTTTTGCTCGTTTTGTACAAATGTAACCACAACGGGGGCATAACTGCGTTTCATTTGGTAGTAGGCTTGTTTCGGTTCGCAGTAGTAGTCCACCACCGCCCACGTTGCCGACGGCCAGATGTCGCTGTACATCCAATTCATGAAACCGCCGCAAGCCGGATTGGCGCGGGCATACTCGATTTCCGCGCGCATCGATTCGGCGTGAGAGGTCATACCTTTTGCCACAAACTGTCGCAAAGTATCGCTTTCGCCGTACAGCGTGTCGGCGTACAGCAGTTGACGCTCGCAAAACGGCACTTTGAACTCCGAGTAAGGGTTTTCCATCAAACGGTCGCGCCAATACTCGTTCATCGGCCACAACTTGTCCTCGGGGAACATACGTTTGTATATTTCTATCGTACCGGGACCCATGTTGGCGCACTCCGAAACGAACATCACTCCCGAATCGCTGACTTTGTTGCGGTAATTAAGCACGCCGTCGACAAGACTTCTTTCGTAACTGCCTGCATGCGACTCGCCCGATGTCACGTCGTTGCCAACGTCGGTAAGCGAGCAAGGACTTTGACGTGCATAAGGACGTGTGCCGTCGTAGTTGTCTACTGTACCGCGCATAATGACGTCGATAAAGTAGTCGCCCTTGGTGATTTTGCACCAGTAAGAACCTGTCTTTTCGTTGCCTCCGCACCAATACACAAGCGACGGGTGGTTACGCAGTCGGCAAACCTGAAAGACCACTTCCTTTTGACAAGTTTCGACAAACTCGGGATCGTCCTCGGGGATGTCGGAGCAGGCAAACATAAGGTCCTGCCACACCATGATTCCTTTGCTGTCGCAAATATCGTAAAAAACATCTTTTTCGTACAGTCCGCCGCCCCACACGCGCAACATGTTGAAGTTGGCACGCGCCGCCTCGTCAATCAACCTGAGGTATTTTTCCGTCTTTATACCGCCGATAAAGCACTCTGCCGGTACCCAATTGCTGCCCTTAACAAACACGTTTACGCCGTTGACTTGCAAACAATACTTCATGCGCGTCCGGTCAAACGGTTCCTGACAAAGGGCGATCTCGCGAAATGCAAACCTGCCGGCGCGTTCGTCCACCACCTTGCTGCCTCGCACAAGCTGAACCTTGTAATCGTACAACGGTTGTTTGCCGTATCCGTTGGGCCACCACAACTCGGGGTTGTCTATCGTAAAGTTTGCAAAGTTCTTTTCGCCCGTTACTTTTGTTTCAAAAACAACGCCGTTGCCTTCCGAAATCGGGCTGTCGGGGCGGGTTGCCACAACGTAACGAAGAATGTCGTTTGCGCACTCCGGGTCGCACTGCCTGATTTGTTTATCTTCGGTCATGTGCTCGCGCACCGTGTAGTTGAGATCGACAAATATGCTCAACTTCCCACTGTTGTAAGCCCGATAGTGTACGTCACTTATGCGATTTTTGACACAGCCAATCAGTTTTACATCACCGCAAATGCCGTAACCGGGCATGTCGGGAGCCCAGTCCCAACCGAAGTGGCACTGCGCCTTGCGTACAAACAAACGCTTGATGTTAAACACACCGTAATAGCCTTTGGCGTCGATTTTGTCCATCACCTGCCCTGTAGACAACATTTTTACCGTAAGCAGGTTGCCGCTTTTTTTGACAAGATCCCTTACAGAGTAGGTGTACTTCAAAAACACGTTTTGAGTATGTCCCAGTTGTTTGCCGTTGAGGTATATGTCGGCATAGGTGTCTATTCCGTCAAATTCCAGCAAGATTTCCTGCTTGGCAAACATCTCGTCGGAAAGGTCGAAGCGTGTTTCGTAGACGAAGTCGCGATTGATTATCCAATGCAACTGCTTGTGATTCATTCCGAAGTACGGATTGTCGATTACGTTGTTGTGCCACAAGTCGAGGGTCACGTCCCCGGGCACGGCGGCAGGCAACTTTTTCCCGTCGAAATCCACCGTCCATCCCTTGATTAGTTTCAATTCTGTCATATTTTTCCTTCCTCTGTAAGACTTGCATTACAACAGTTGCGACAGATAGCCGTCGATACGGTCGAATTTTTTCCAAGCGGCTTCGCGTCGTCAGGTAATGCCCGATGATAATTTTTTTAAGTCCGGCGTCACTTCTTTTTCTCTACTGCAAGACCGACTTCAAACATTCTGCTCCAAGGCATATAACAGTCGGAAATTTTGTACCCGGTGTAAATTTCGGGGAAGTTGTCTCCGACAAATTCGTTTAATTGTTGAGCCACTATTTCGGCGACTTTGCCGCGTTGCTCGCCGACATCGAAGTAGTTGTAACCGAGTTTCGGTAGCTCGTTTGCGGTAACGCTGCTTCTGACATGAGAGCAATAGGCAATATCCTCGTACACACGCTCGGCAGTAAAACGTCTGTGCGTAGGCGTGTTTTTGAAAAAGTTGTAAAAAACCGCCTGACAAATTACAGTACCCAACGTATTGGACGAAGTGTTCCACCCTGCGTAACCTGCGATGTTAAGCAGTCCCGCCGACTCGGAAATCATGCGGGCAATTTCCGCATCGCCTCCGTTGGCATACGCTATGTCGGCAACGGCGACGGCCTTGCCTTTTGCATGAAGTCCGGCAAGTTTTGAAACAAACCCTGGCAAGTCGCGATCGACGTACTGCTTGTTGGCAACATTGCCGACGCCGTTTGTCTTGCCGATATACAAACTGCAAAAGTCAAGCATTGGTCCGACAGGCAAATTGCAAAACAAATAAATGTCGGCGTCGTTTTCTTCGGAAACCGTGCAACCTGCGCTTTCTATCTGTGCGGTTATGCTCTTGTACACCGCCCTGTCCTCGAACAGCGGAACAACGTCCCTGCACTCCGGTCTGGGATAAACGGGACAAATCCCGGGCGAGTAACCTTTTATTTTTGTCAGCACTCTGGCAAGCAATGTCAGTCCGCCCTCGTCCGAACCGGGATAAATGTCAATATCGATATTGTTGTCGCTAAGACATTTTTTTACAATGCGTTGGTCAAGCGCAGTGTAGCCGTACGGATTGGAATCGTCCTGCAAAATAACAAACTCGTCTATTACGTTGCCGACAAGTCTAAGCACTTCGGTAAGTACCTTGATGTTTACACTACGTCTGTTAGTGTAATCTTCAATTACCGTTTGTGGTACGTTTAACAATGCTTTCTGTGACAAATACTCTTGCTTGTCTATCAAGCCGTCAAGATACTTATGTTCGTTGACGCCGTACTTGAAGATTCGCTCGCCGTATTGTGCGTAATAGTCCGGTTCTTCGTCGGAAGAGGAGTATGTCGGGCAACGCATTACAAGCGAAAAGGCAAAAATCTTCAGCCCGGGATTGTTGCGCTTGATTGTTTTGATTACTTCGACGCGCGACGAAACTTCTTCCACGTCCATATGATGCAGTCTTGACGGTACCAGACCGCCGAACAACAACATATCTACGGCAAGTATCAGGTAGTCGGCGTCTGCGCATTGTTCGGTCAAAAACGCCGCAATTTTTTTGTAGTCTGCCGGCTTCTTTTTAAGTCCGAGTATCAATAGCGGCGGACAAATCAGATTTATTTCGTTGTTATCCTGTGCGAGAAACTGACAAAAAGTACTGTTACACGGACGTTCGTCCAGCGGTAAATATACGATTTTTTTCATGCTTGTTCCTTTGTACTTTGTTTTCACTTTCCTGTCAGGTAGTCACTCAACATCACGTAACGGGTCGGCACGTGAAACTTGCCGCACATTGTCGGGTTTAGAGCAAACAGGTGCTTTTCCATCTCGCCCCCGTCGGTTTCCAGACGATAGGCATTGAAATAGATTTTGTCAAGCGGCATGTTGAGTTTCGTCTTGTCTATGACAATGCAAGCAATGTAGCCGTCGGGCGTTTTGGCGGTGCTTGAAGTAAAAAAGCAGTCCTTTTCGTCGACAAATTCTATATTCAACTTTGCCGCGCCGTCATCGTCGAGTTCCGTTACCGTCATTTTGGCAAGCATCTCTGCATTGTTGGGATTTACTTCCAATTCGTAGTAGGTTTTACGCGTGTGGTCAGTGCCGATAAGCACTTCCACCGCATCACCGCAAGAATGTACGTCGTTGTACTTGCCGTAAGGACAGTAGTAGTCGCTGTGCTCTGCAACAAAGTCAAAATATATGTACCGTTCGTCTTGCGACACGCATAGCGTGGTTTTGTACACGGCAGGACTGCCGTCGCGATTGTTTTTAAGTAAGTATTTCATACGTCAAAATGACTTTTATGTAATATTATGGTCGGTAGACGCCGCAAAAAGAGCGCGCGTAAATCTCCGATTACACACCATAAACACGCAAAATTTGTCTAAAACTCCGGTTCGTAATGTTGCTGGTTGTCGACATAACTGATTTCGCGTATCACAATGTCACGGATTTTCAGCATCGTGCAATACGGCGAAAAGCCGATGTGTCCCTTGTTGAGTTTAAGTATACCGTCAAGGTGTTCGGCAACAAGTTTGCCGTCAACAAGCATAAAACAATGGCCGTCGATTGCGCCGAAAGTAAATTCGATTTCATCACCTGCCTTGTACTTGTAGCTGGTCTCCGACATACCGCAGAAGTCGCCCACGCCGACCTTGCAACCCTCGATGCCTGCCTTATCGTCATACCAGCCGTTAAGTCCGCACACGTAGTAGTCGCCGAGATAGTCGGTTTTGTCGTCCCACTCGGCGCAAAAAATACCGTTTACGTCGCGCGTAGCGGGCAAAATCGTACTGATTTTACAAGTCAACATCACGTTGACTCCGTCGAAGCGTTGTTTGAAAAACAACACTCCGCCCTTGTTTCCACGTTCCACGCCGACAAGACAACCGTTCTCAACACTCCATTCGCCCGCCATTACTTGCCAATCGTCTTGCCAATTGTCGTCAAGCGGCTTGTCGTAGACAATTTTCGACTTGTCTACATCGATTATTTTGTTTACAAGTTTTATTTTGTTCATATTTTCTTCCTGTTAAGAAAAGGGATCAACGCCCCTCCCGACGTTTTTTTCGATACGACGGCAGAGGCCTTCAATCTAATCCGTTAGCGTTATTTCGTTTTTGCCAACCTGCAGCGACGTCGATTTGCCGTTGTAAACAACACTGACGTTCAGTCCGTCTGTGACAAAAATTTGCATACGTATATTATTTTTTTGTCTTTTCCATTCCACTTGAACAACTTTACCGTCGTACATTGCGCTGCCGTCGGCATGACGCAACTTGCGAGGAAACACCGGTCGCAACACCACGTTCGTCGTATATTCTTTCTCGGGGAAACCAAGCAGCACCTTGGGTAAAAATTCCGCAACCGCGCCGAACATCGGGTGCGCATGAGAACACCACTTTGTGTCAAGATACTCCCATATAGTCGTTTCACCGCGTTTTTTCAGGTATCCAAACGAGCCTTTCTTTGTTGCAGACAACAAGTCGAATGCCAAGTCTGTTTTACCGTGAGCAATCAGTTGTTCCACCAGTACGTATGTGCCGATAAACCCTGTATCGAAACGACAATCTGCCGTATATTTGTTAACAAGGTTTGTCAGCGTCCGTTCGTCACCGAGTCCCGCCGCCAGCGCAAAGGCATCCGCCCCTTGCACACCGCCGGCAAAACTGCCTGTTTTGTCATCGTAAAACGCACACGTTACGCTTTTTTGATACTTTTTACGCAATTCGGCGAAGCTGTTTGCGAGTTCGGTTTGTCCCACCTCCGTCGCAAGGTACGCCGCTTTGTCAAGCATCGAAACAAACAGTGTCGTGTTGACAAATTCCTGCGGAATTACCACGTCAAGCGTAGCCCAGTCACCAAGGCACCAACCGCCGTTTTCTTCACGGCAGACAAGTCCGTTGTCTGTACGTGTAGTGATGTAATCGACCCATTTTGCAATGTGAGGCAACACTTCCCTCACCAACGACTTGTCGCCGTAGTGCATGTAAAACGCATACGGAACCTGTACAATTGCGCCACCCCAGCCTACGGGACCTCCACCGCCGCCGTAAAAAGGCGCTGTGTGCTGGACGTGTCCGTTGCGTATGTTCTGACAATCGCAAATGTCGAGTATCCACTTACGGTAAAACGCTTCGCTACTGAACAACGTCATTGTCGCCGAAGCGGTAATTTGTCCGTCGCCCGTATATCCGAGCCGCTCTCTGTGCGGACAGTCCGACGGAATTCCGTCATGCATGTTGATGAGTTGCGTACGTTGGTAAGCAGTATACAGCCAGTTAAGCACGGCATTGCCGCAATTAAACGTAGTGCGGCGCGACAAATCGGTGTGCACCACATCCACGCACACCACTTCGGCGTTGCCGTCCACCTCGAAATACCTGAATGCCTGTTTGCAAAACTTGGGGTACAGTTCCCTTTCCTTCCCGTCAAGTACGTATTTCATCAGTTGCAACTGTCGTTCGCCGCGATCGTTGACAATATCTCCGCCTGCGGAGTTGACGTCCAACTCGCCGTCCCGTGTAATACACTCACTGTGATTTACCGTGACAACGTCGCCTTCGACGCCGCATGTGCGCAAACGCACCCAACCGCTGACGGTTTCGCCCACGTCGTAGACACGTTTGCTTCCATGTTGCGCAACAAGTTTCGGCACAACGGTGCGTACCACTCGCTCGGTAGGACATGTTTGCAAAGTAAAAGTGGTTTCAAAGTTACCTTCGACAGTCACATTGCCGTACTCTAGCGTTTTGCCGAGTATCCGCAAGTCCTGCGTTTCGCCGTAAAACAAGTTGTTGTCCGTAACTTCCGTTTGTCGCCAGACTTCGCTGCCGTCGGACAATACTTCGTGTCGGTTGCCCTGCTCGTCGACATAGCGCAAACTGAACCGAGCAACAAGTTTGTTGCCGAATTCCAGATGTCCTTCGGCTGTGCGTTTTGTCTGACGATACCAGCCGTTGCCTAATCGCACAGACAGTATGTTGTCGCCGCATTCGAGCAAATTCGTCACGTCATATCGACAAAAGTACACGCGATGAGTCATTTTGTCCGTAATCGGGTACAACAGATTGTTTAGCGGTCGTTCGCGGTAGTCGGAAAAAACGGGGTTAAACAAATCATCGGTTACCGCTTTGCCGTTGATTTCGGCAATAAAGTACCCCAGCCCTGTAATATCCAGTATTGCCGAGCGCACCTTGCCAAGCGAAAATTTCTTTTCTATACACGGTGCCTGTTCCGCTTCCGTTGCGGCAATCCATTTTGCATGTTCTATCATATCGTTTATCGTTTAAGTCAGAGGCTTTTTGTCAAAGAAGTCGTTTTTAGTTGCCGCATCAAGAGTTTTTACCTGATTTCAAACGCAACTCCTCGTGACGCAAGGCGCGGCTTTACTTGTTCGTAAATATCGGCAACCGACTTGTTTTGTTCGATTGCCACCGCCGCGGCAATACCCGCAGCCTGTCCCGTCAGACAACAACAAGGCACTACGCGAAGCACATGCGCACCGTTGCCGTCGGCACTTACCACACGCCCCGCACACAACAAGTTGGGGAAGTCGGCGTTGTACAAACACCCGTAAGGGATGTCGAAGCGGTAGTTACAATGGGCAAAGTCGCCCGTACTGCCGATAGAATTTGCAACGGGTCGGTCAATATCCTCCTCTCGCCCGAGAAACGTTTCCGCACCCACAATGGCGCGGATAAGCCTTATTTGAGGCAATTCCGGCAGGGCAAGTATTTCGCGCTCGTTTTTGTTTGTGTCGGCGTAGTGCGCCAGCGTCATTTGCTTGCTTCGGCAAATGTAGTCGTTTTCGACGACGGACGTTACTTCGCCGATTGTGTCCGCGCCCGGCTTAAACCACTGCCAATGACGCAATTTCGTCATATCGCCGCTGTCGGCAAAGTCGCCCGCACGCTTGCGATTTGTGTCATGCACAACGTAAGTTTGCGTGTTGTCGTACGTCCTTGTCGGCACACCCGCGCGGTTTGCGATTGTCGCTTCGCCGGTGCAATCGATTACTACTTTGCATGGATACAGCATTCGTCCGTCGATGTTTTCCACCGTTATGCCTGCAACAATGTTGCCGACCGTTTCCGGATAGGTAGCCAATGCGTCGTACAGCAAAGTGACGCCGTTTTTGCGCAAGATGTCATCGAGTGCCAATGAGAAAAACGTCGGGGAAAAATTGGTTGAATACCTGTCACTCGACTGTTCGTTACCGCTTGTTCCGCCCCAGATTTCCGGCAGATTGTCGTAACCGCAACCGACGGCAAGTCGTATCATCTCTTCCGCCATGCCGCTCATCATCTTTCGCCCTTCGCCGTCACACAACGGCTCGAACCAACTGATAAGCCCTATTGTTGCCAGTCCGCCGAGATTGATGTGCTTTTCAACAAGCAACACGGTTTTGTTTTCTCTTGCGGAGGCAAGCGCGGCGCAACACCCTGCAATGCCGCCACCCACGACAATAACGTCGTAACCTTGCTTTTTTGTCGAAGTAATCATCTTACACCTCTTCAAAAAGTTTGTAATCGGTCTGCCCTTTAATACTACACAAGCAGTCGATTATTAACACCGTTAACTGCATTTAACGTTATACTTTGTACAGTTTAATACAAATTTCTGTCATTTACCGAACGTTACAACGCCTGTCGTTTCGTCTATGTGCCAGTAGTTGCAGATAGTTGCAAAACTTTGCACGGCTTGCCAGGCATCGACATCCGACTTCAACAGACTACTGCTTGCAAAACCGTGTCCGCAGCCGTTTGTGCCATTGTACACGTAGCTTACGTAGCCTTGCGGCACAACGCCGTAAATGCCGTATGCAAGTTTCTGCGAGTGATCGCTGCCAAGTATTCCGTAGGTGCTACCGCTTGCTATTTCGGCGACAGAAGCGTCTACAAACACGTTTTCAACCGTTGCGTTTTCACGAGCAAGTATCGTTTGTCCGCTTGTAACACCGATTTTTTTGTACTGCACGTAAATGTTGGAAATCGTTCCGTTTGTCGTGCGGGTAAGCAACGTAATACCGTTCATTGTCACGTTTGTGAAACCGATATTTTTCAATACGGCATTCTGTTTCATTTCGCCGATAAATGTCGCGTGGTCTTTTGCCACGTTTGCCACAAGTCCATCGATTACGTATCCGCAGCCGTCAAACGTGCCGCTGAATCCGCCCGCTTTGTCCCAGGCGTTCTCGTCGGCATACACCATGGCGATACTTCCGCTTGTGCTTGTAATGTTGTTGCCCAGTTCAAAGTATCCGCCGTAATTGTGACTGCCTTCCGTCTTGCCGTCGTTTTCACACGCAATAGCAATCTTGCCCCATGCGGCATAGTCGTCCGCCGTCCTGATAACTTTGCTGACAAGCAGTACCGGCATATCGATTGTGTACAATGTGTACTCTGCTTGCACTACGATTTGTACCGTTTGTTTGCCGTAGGCGTAACCAAACATGTCCGCCGTAATATTGTTGCTCGAAGCACCCGTTCCGCAGACCGAAACCAACGTGTACTCGTTTGCGCCGATGATGTCGGCAATGTTTATGTCAATCACTTTGCCGCTGCTCAGAGTGCCGTCGTTGTTTATATCCAGCTCCACGCGCACGCGGCCATCCTCGGGCACGGTGATTGTTTCTTGTCTGAATTCCGGCTCTACGTAAGTTTTTACGCCGAAACCTATCTTTCCTTCATCAACGTCGATGTGCCACAGGTTGCCGTCCCAATCGGACATCCCTGCAAACACTTCGCTATTTTTCAGCTCGTCAGAGCCGAAGAAAACTTTCTTTGCAAAAGACTTCCTGTAGTCATCGTTTGTAAAATCCTGGTTGCTTTCAACCGTCACCTTACCGCTTTCGACGTCCTGCAACGAATAGTTGTCGCCAAACAGGCAAATAAAGTTTTTAAGGTCGGCTTCGCGGTTGTCCGTCATCAGCAAAAATTTGTTGCCGTCTTCGCTTATTTGTGCGCGCGTAACGTCGACAACCAACTTGTCCACTTTAACGTTGGCGTTGTAAAGAGTGCCGCTGTATCCCTTGGGATTTGCGTTGTTGATTTTGTCGTACTGCACATACACGTTTTGCACGGTGCCTGCGCCGGTGTGAACAAGAAACGAACCTTCGTTTGCCTCGAAACTCGCATTGACAAAACCGATGTTTTTCAGCACTCCGTCACGGTGCATAACGGAAATAAACGCATTACCGCTGTTTGTCTTTTTCGTAAGTCCGCTTATGACATATCCTTTGCCGTCGATTACACCGCAGAAGCCCTGGCTTCCGTTGCCGTTGAAATCCGTCACGGTGCGGTCAACAAACTCCGACATGCCGCCGTTTACCGTGATGTTGTCGCCAAGCACGAAGTATCCGCCAAACAACCTGCTGTCGTTTTTGCAGGCAGCCTTGGACAGCGCGCCCATGCTCATGTAGTCTTGCTTGGACTTGACAACCAGCGTGTACAAGTCGATTTCCGCACGGTACATTGCCTGAGTTGTTTCGCAAAGCAACGTTACGTTTTCACCGTATTCGGATACGGGCATTTCTTCTAGCTTGTTGCGGTCAAGTGCCAGTTTGCCGTCGTTTATAGTAGAACCTACCGGATAGTTGCCGATGGTTGCAGAGGTCAATTCTCCCGCAAGTTGTCTGTCAAAAACGATGTCGGACAATCTGCCCGTTTCCACCGTTTTGTTTACAGCCGACACCGACAGTAAAGGTTTGGTCACGGATACGTCGATCACAAATCCGCTTGTCTTGTATGTGCCGCGTACTTTTGTAGTACCCCTGCCCGTCGCCACGATCTGTCCGTCGACAATGGTCGCAATCTGTTCATCGTCCGATGTGTAATCGATTGTAGCATTGTCCAGCGTTTGTCCGCTTTCCGTAACTTTTACGTCAGGAGTAATTGCAGTGAGATAATCGTCTATCGCGTAAGTACTAAGCTCGACGCCGTATCCGCCGGCTGTCGGAGTTAGATTAGTAACGTCAAACACAATGCCCGCATCTATTACCGACACGTTTACCGCCGCGCTCAACGCCACGCCGGCATATTCCGCGTACACAACGTACCGGGTAGTACCGTATGCCTTTGCCGTAAACAAAAATCCGTTGGTTTCGTTGTCGACGGTAACAATGCCTTCTGTCCCGCCGTCGGCAAGAGTACAACCGAATTGCGCTTTGGCGGTACAGTCGCTTCCCTTGTAAATGAGTTTGGTCAACAACAAATAGTCGTCGCCGACGGAAAGAGCTATCTCGTCCGTACTGACAGTAAGTATCGGCGCAATGTAGCTGTTGACAACCAACACGGCGCAGGTTGCCTTGCCGTTTGCCGTAGTCACTTCTATTTCGGCGGTGCCTTCGGCAACAGCCGTAACCATGCCGTTGTCGTCAACCGTTGCAACGGCTGTATTGTTGCTGTTCCATTTTTGATTACTGCTTCCGCCCTCTCGCACTGTAAGCGTTGCAGTGTCATTGATGTCCAACGTCAACACGCTGTCGCTAAGCCTTACTGTCGTTTCTTCAACGGGCGGCTTAGGCGTAGGGTCGGGCGGAACATCAGGATTTTTTTTGCAAGCGACAAGCGCAAGCGAACATATCAGACAAAAAACCAGCGCGACAAGCGCAAATCTGCGTAAATTGTTTTTCATTTCAGTCCCCATCCCTTCCACAATGACTCAAACGTTTCGTATTGGCTTTCATGGGTCAGATTGAAGTATTGCACGTCATCGTAAAACGCTTTGCGCATAGCGGCAATCTCCGTCTCGGAGAACTTTGCCGCGTGATACTTGCAAATGATGTACCTCGGAAAGAGCGTTTCCAACAATATGCGGTCGCGCAATGCCTCGTAGGTACCGTCGTTAAGAGCCTTGGTCTTTTCGATTTCTTTTAGCGCAAGTTCGCAATAGTTGTTCCAACGCTGAAGCATCTTTATCGGCCAATACTTTGCCGTGTAGGTAAACTCGTTGACTACAACACCGTTGAAGTCGGCGTTGCCGCTGTCGCGCATGTAATCCATGTATGACGTCATTTCGTCGAAGAATTTTTTCATGTACACGCCGCCGTCGCCGTAATAGTTGTCGAAAAACGTCTTTTCAAGGTCGGCGTAGTCGTAGTTGACATTGAACCACAGTCTGCTGTTGAGGTAACTTTTGAACGCCGTGAAACTCGACGTATACGACGTTTTCCAGTTGCCCATACTTGTCATCAATCTGCCGTTGTTAAGTTTGGCAAATCGGTAATTTTCCACACAGGCGCGGAAAGTGTTGCACGGAACAAAGTAGTTGTTGCTGTTGATTTCGTAATAGAAGTAGTACACGTTGCCGAACGGTTGCCAATTTTCGATTTGTTCCTTGTCCACAACGTTGATGTCGTCCCAGAACGTGTAGGAGTAACGAGTTTTACTGCTGCAAATAAGCACGCCTACATGGTCGTTGAATTTCAGACTGTCGTCGAATTTGGGCGCAAATCTCGTTGATTGGTAGGACAAAAACATTATGTTTGTTTCCTTGACGGGAGTATTGTGTTCCTCGGCGTAAGCTTTGAGTTTCGCCTGCACAATGTCGTCGATGCCGTTGATAAACGGAATTACCGCCGCGGCAATGGAACCGTACTGTTGCACCACGGCGGAGCAACTATCGCAATTGCACACGACGTCCTCATCCTGTTGACCGACGGTGACAAGGTTTCTGTCGGGATACTTTTCGAGAGTAAGATAAATTATCTGATCGGCGATCAGCTCCTGCATCTTTTTGAGTTCCTCTATTTTGCCGTGCGCCGTGTAGCACAGTTGCGCGGCATGTACAAGGTAGTTGTCCTGGTCGTCCACGAAGTTGCAACGTTGGTTGCTGTACCAATCCTTGTTGTCGTCTTCGTACACTTTGGGCGGCAAAAACATAAATGTAGTATGGCACGGGTCTGCCGTCATGTATGGGTCACCCTGATTGAAACCCATAGAGTACGCTCTCGGCGAAGCCACCGTGTACAACGTCTGGTCGACGCGGTAGTCGAAGTCGGGACGTTCCACGACGTCCATTTCGGGCAAATACGAGCCGTCCTTGGTGTAGATGTAGGCGTCAAGGTCCAGGCAGTCGTAACCGACAAGCACGCGCAGCAATGCAAGCGCGGCAAGGTTGTAACCGGCGTCGCCGTTTGCCGAAACAAACACGCTGTTGCCTATTGTTTGTATCTGATACCCCGTCAGGCCGATATCGTCTGTCGTTTTGCGAAAGCCTGCCGCTTGTTGCAGTTTGTCACTGCCCACAACCACCAACCTGGCAGAGCTGCTCCATTCTACTTCCGTGTCGCCGTCGACAACTTCCAGTGCAACACCCGTTGCGCTGTTGATATGCGAAGAGATGAAACCCGCCGCCTTGGCAATGGCATTTTTGTGGCTGTCGGAATTGTCTGCCACAATCTTGTACTCCGATGCGCCGTCCACTACAAACGGGATACCTGTATCGGGAATATTGTCCACGCCCTTGTGCAGGCCGTTGGTTACCTTGTGTTCGGCACGTTCGTTTTCGGCAACGACGTCATTGCTATTGTCGGGCTGCTTGACGCATGCGCACAGCGAAAACAACGTAACCGCCACACACACAAAAGCAATTACTTGTAATAATCTTTTTTTCATGCGTTACACCACCTCGAAGTAAATCGTTTTCGTGCCGATGTTACCGGCTTCGTCGATTGCCGTAATAGTAAATTCGTATATGCCTTTTTGTTTACACACCACGGCTTGTTTGGTTACAAGTTGTTTCTGTCCGGTAGGGGTTGTAAGGTACATGTACACCGTCAGATTGTCCGACGAGGTAAAGTCGTCCGTCACTGTAAATTCCGGCACAAGCACCTTTTCGCCGAGGCTGACGGTACCGGGTACGGAAGAAGTAACGGTGATTGTCGGCTCGACGGAGTCGTACACGACAACTTCATATGTCCACGTGTTCTCAAACGGAGCAACATACAAAAACAATTCTTTTTCCTTGACGGTGTAAACCGCTTTGTATGCACCGGATTGTTCGATGACAAAGTCGTATTCGACGCCGGCATCGCAACCGTTAAGTTCCACGCCGTTGACGTCCTTGACAAAACTTCCGTCGGGAGCAAATACTTGCATAAATACCGTTACATTGGGACAAATTACATCGCCGACGCTTATCGACGGCATGTGAATAATGTCCCCGAGTTTGCCGATGGAGGCAACTTCGCCGTTTATCACGATGTACGGGCGAACAAGGTCCTCATCCTGCCCCTCAAACTTGTACTTGCGAATGGACATGACGGAAAATTCGTTGCCTTGCTTGGCGTCGGTAAGTTCTACGGAGAGATAAACCTTGTCCGAAGTAAACCCGGCAAACTTGCCTCCGTTTGTCGTTTCGACGGGTGCAAACGCCGCGCCGTCGTAGACGAATGCGCCGTTTTCGAATCCGAGAGAAATGTCAAACGCGTCGCCGACAAAACTGTAATCGGTGCGGTATGACTTGTCTCCGACAAACAGCCACATCTTGCCGTTTTCCTGTCTGAACACAGCCTGTACGGCATTGTCGGAGTTTGCCGCGTCGGTAAGGGTTACTACCGCACGTGTGTAACTGCCTGCTCCGCCGAAGCAACGGAACACGAAACCTGCCTGCTCCGCGACAACGGCATTGGCATAGGTAAAACTCATTTTGCCGTCGCTTGCAGCCGTCAGAATGTAGCCGTCGTTAGAGGACTTTTCTCCTGTGGCGTTGGTTGCCACAAAGTAATTTTCGTATTTAAGGTAACCCTCTTCGTAGATAATCACGCATGGCACGTCGCGGCTGAACAATTCCGTACCTTCGCACAGGTAAGTAACCTTGATTGTTTCGCCGTTGACCGCAATCTTTGGCACAAAACTTTCACCGCTGTCAAAAATTTCCGTCTTGCCGCCGTACTCCACCCGTACGGTGCAAGGAAGTTTGTGTACGCCGTCATTGTCGTATTTGTTGGCATACACTTGCGGAAGCGTAAATGACGCTTCGGAAACAAACATCTGCGGCAATGTAATATCGTCCACCAACACAGGTGCCGCATTTGCCGTAACAGTTACATCGTAGCTGACGGTTTTGTTGTTTCCCACGTAGTCGACAGCCGTGTACACGACTTGCCACGTACCCGTCTTTTCGGGGCGGAAGCCGCCGTCGGTGCGCAGCGTTATATCTCCGCTTTTGGCATATACGGACAATTGTATATTTCCGTTGCCGCCGCTTGTCGTTGCCGTGGCATATGGGACGAATTCGCCTGCCTTTGCCGAAGTCACTTTGTCGGCAGGCACATCTATCGTCATTGGGTTTGCCTTTTCATTGGCATGCACCCACAGTACCTTTTGCGCCGTTATACCGCTGCCGCCGGTTGCGGTGTAAACAATTGCGTAGTAACCCGCATACTTGACGACAAACTTGCCGTCCACAAGGCTTACCGACGTTTTGTTGTCGCTTGTGTAGTTGTACCACACATTGGCGGTCACGTCGACTTTGCCGCCGTACAGGTCGTAAGCCGACGCCGTAGGTACGGGATAACTCTTGCCGACAACGGCTTCGGGCATTGCGTCGTAATCGGTGTCAACGGTGATTGTCGGCTGCTCGGTCACTTCGAAGTCGCTACTGGACAAATCCACACCGGCAACCCTGGTAATACAGAACTGCGCATGGGTAGCCGTGTAATTTTCCGCCGTAATCGACAGTTTAACGTAGCCGCTCTTAAATCCGCTCCACACCGACTCGTAGTAGCGGGAGTCGTCAAGGTCGGTGACAATCTTTTTGAAATTCGTGCTGTCTACGCGCACCTTGTCTTTGTCGGGATTGGGATCATTGAAGTTTTTGTCGCCGGGCACGTTGAAGTTGGTCGCGTGCCAGATTTGTTGCGTCGTCGGGTCGTAACTGAAACGGAACGGATAGTCGTCGTTGTAAATATCATAGGTGTACTTCGCCGAACCGACGATTGTATTTTGTCCGCGCAAGGGCATGTTGATCCACTGTCCCATGCCGTCGTTTTTGTGCACTTTCGTGATGTCGTCAAGCGTGCCGGGCTTGTAGTTTTCCAATCCTACGGGCTTTTGTCCGTTACCGCAAGCCGCCGCAAAGGCAACACCCTTGTCGTCTTGCGAAGTACGCTCGTTGACAATAATTTTGATGTAAACGTCGGGATTTTCGAAGTCTGTCAGCGTGACGATAAAACGCGTAAATGCGCCGGAACCTACCGTCTGATTGATGACGAAACCTTCCACAAAGTAGTTGTCCGCAGTAAGATTACTTACCGCAATGGCTTGGTTTATCGTAAAAGTATCCTTTTGCGCAAGGGACACAACCACACCTTTGACGTCCTTGTTACGCACATTGTCGGGCGTTTTGTAGACGGCGGAAGAATTTTTGTCTTTTACCGAATAGGTTGCGCAGTCGACGGAAAATTTGTGCGGCTCGCAGTAAACCTTGCCGTCCGCCTTTGCCGTGTAGGTAAGTTTGTACTCGCCGCTGAGTCCCAACCTGACTTCGTCGGCATAGGACGAAGTGCCGTCTGGGAACACCAACGTGTGGGACACCTCGGCCTGCACGCCGTCAAGTTGTCTGTCGGGGACAACAAAGGTTTGTCCGTACGAATATTTGTCGGCAACCGTTTCGCCCGTCCACTTGTATTTGGGAGCAAGCTCTCCTGCCACGGCAGGCAGTATCGCCGCGACGGCGCAAAACAGCAACAGCGACACAAGCGCAAGTACGATCGTCTTGTTTTTTGTTGTAGTGATTTTCATGTTTTCTCCGAAATAATTGCCACGGTTTGTCGTGGCAGAAGTCGCATGCGGAACTTGAACTCCGCTGCAAACTATTACCTGACTGTGCCGATATCAGCCCTTTACGCCGCCGACGGTCAGGTTGCCCATCAACTTTTTGTTTGCAAAGATAAAGATTACTATTACAGGTGCCAGCACCACGGTTGCCGCAGACATAATCATCGGCACATAAGCGTTGGACTGCGTAATGAGATACAAGCCGTATGAAAGCACGGGCATAGACTTCAAAAACAGTAACGGCGTTTGGTAGTCGTTCCAGTAAGTGATGAAGTTGAGCAGGAATATTGTCAGAAATACGTTTTTGGCAAGGGGCAATGCTATGCGGAACATCAATGACAAGTCGCCCGCGCCGTCGATTCTTGCCGCCTCGAAGAAGGAGTCGGGCAATGCGGCAAAGGTTTCGTAAAATACCAGGAAATACAGCCCCAGGAAAGACGCACTCTGCAACCACATACCCCAGACCGTGTTGTAGATACCCAGTGATTGCGCCACTTTTATTTGAGAAGGAAGCGAGCCGACAATGGGCACCGTCATTGTAACAAGTACTATTGCGTACACAATTTTGGACAAGCGGTACTTGTATCTGGCGCAACAGTACGCCGTTATGCAAGTTACCGCCGTATTAAACAGCGCGCACCCTACCGAATACAGAATCGAGTTGAACAGCATTTGCGGAAACATGGCGTACAACGGTTGTCCCTTGATACCTCCGACCTGTATCTTGTACAGTTTGATTGCCTCGGCAAAATTGTTGACTATCTTTTCGGGTAGTCCCACGGGATTGGTCTGAAAGTCACGCGGCGCCTTGAATGCCGAAATCATCGCCCACACCAGCAAACCGACAAGTGTCAGCGAGTAGATTGCCAACAAAACAAACAGAATAATGAAAAACGGACTTGTTTTACTGCGCCTGGCAGCGGATTTTTGCATCATTGTCAATCCTCCTTCGGTCCGTATCTGTGGAGCAAATACCTTACGCCGAAGGTAAGAGGTATCGCTATTGCACTGAAAATAAGTCCCAACGCCGACAAGGAGCACAATGCCTGTTTGTCGTTGTAGGTTGTCGCTTCGCTTGTCTTGCGGAAGAAATAGTACCCGAAGGTGTCAAGGTCCGCAGGAGGCGCCCAACCGTAGAAAGAAAACAGAAACATCTGATTCATAAATATGCTTGCAACGCCCGTCACCAGAAACACGCTGATTGTAGAGAACGTCATAGGCAACACGATATGCCAGAACTCCTGAAACTGCGTTGCGCCGTCGATTTTTGCCGCCTCGATGAGCGACGGCTCGATGGAATCCATCTTGTTGGTGTACACCAGTACCGACGTGCCGAACGATACGAATATGTCGTAAAAAATGATGACGGCAAGTCGGGTTTCATTGTTGGAAAACAACCCTTGCGGAGTTTCCTTCAGGTTGAACAACCCGGCAATAATCTCCGGAAAGGCATTGTCGGCAAAGTAGCGATAGATTGTAACCAGCACAATGGCGGGAATGATGGACGGCAAAAACATCAGCACTCGAAACATGCTTGACATTGTGCGCTTTTTGTACACGTAGTAAGCAAACATCAGTCCCGTTGTCAGGCCGACAACAAGGTGAATCACGTAGCCAAGCAGCGATACACGCAACATATTAAGCGCAGGACCCGTGGTAAGAAACTTGAATTGATCGGCAAAATTGGCAAACGTAAATGTAATTTCGCCTGTTACGGGATCCACGTTCTGAAACGCCATTGCAATAGAGTTTGCGTTGACATATACGTAGAACACACAGAAGTGCAACACGGGAAACGCCATCAGTAATGCGTACACCCATTTGTTACCCGTCCGTCCTACCTTGTTTTTGGATTTGTTTAGCATAGTTTTATCCTTTGTCCGTACGGATTGTTATTTCCAGGTTCCTTTCCACATGGCAAACATGTTTTCAAAGTAGTTTTTGGCGTTTGCCTCGTCGGGTATTGAATGGAATGCTTGTACCGGTGTGTAATCCAGCGACGTGACGTCGTAATGCGCCGAGTAAGGATTTTTGATTTTTGTGAAATAGGTCAAAAACTTGGCATTGGAACCCGCAAGGATTACCGTATCGGACTTGCCGCTCTTTTTGTATTGGAACAGCGATTTGCCGTAAGGCGTCAGTTCTGCCAGGTCGTCGTCGGTCATCGTGTAACTAAGTGCCTTGATAGTATTTGTAATCTTTGTAAACTTTACCATCTGATCGTTGGTATGCACAAATTGAATAAAGTCCGCCGCAATTGCCACTTTGTCTGCCGCGGTGTTTGCGCTGACAAACGAGTAAGCAAAGTCGAAGTCGATGTTGCAGGCGTTTTTGCCGACTTGTTCCGCAGTTGCCTTGGGTAGTGGCATGTACTTGAAGTTGCGCTCGTATTTTGTACCGTATTGCTTGGTATCTTCAAACGTGTCGTTTGCCTCACTCTGCCACCAGTCGCCGTCCACAATCATTGCCGGGATCATTCTGTTTTTGCCGTCTTTGCCCGCGTAGATGAAGTCATCCTGTGCGTCGCGTTGGCTGTAAGTACCGAAAGCCGTTTTTTCGTTGTAGTACTTGTTTGTCTTCATCAGCTTTTCGATAAAGCTCAATCCGTAATAAACGCCCGCCTGACGGAACACGTCGTAACCGTTCTTGTCGGTTATGGTCGTTGCAGCGTCGTCAAGCACGACCTTGCCGTTGTCGATACTGATTTTACCGTTATTGTCAACTGCGACGAGTTTCTCACTGCCGCTGAAATTGATACGACGAGAGATATTTTCTGTGCCTTCGTAGTCGGCAACAAGCGTCTGGAGCAATCCTTCCAGGTGTTGCGCGGCGTAAGTGCCGGGCCAACTGACGGGAGTGTAGTCCTGGTAAGCGGCAATTTTGTCGCACAACTTAAAAAATTGTTCGTAGGTTTGCGGCAAACCGTCGTCATAGTCGCCGACATTGCCGTTGGGACCGGCGCCCTTGACCTTGTCTTTGACGCGCTGTTCGCAAATCATCTCACCCGCGGCGTTGAAGTACCAATTGTTTTCGTCAAACAGGTCGGCGTTGTAGATAAGACCATAACTGCCGGAATAACCCGGTACGGCGTAATACTTACCGTCAATCTTCAAGCCGTCTTTTTGTTGAGCAGTCATCTTGCTTTCGATGGAAACACCCTTTTCGTAGGGATTTTCTCCCGTAATGTAGCTTGTGATGTCGGTAAACAGTTTTTCGGTGTAGTAGCTGTAATACGGCACGCTTTCGAGGAAAAACACTTCGTTGATTTTGTCTCCGCGGATTTCCGAAACAGACAGGTTGCTTTGACGGTATTGCGGAATGATTTGTATACCTTTCTTGCCTTCTTCGAATACGCGATCCTTGTTAAGTTCCTCGTACTCTTTTTTGGACTGCTTAAACCACTCGGTGCCGAAACCCCACTTTGCCACGTATACATACAGTTGCGTTTTTGTGTTGTCGATTTCTTCTCCGTTGTCGGGATCGACAACAGGCTGGCATGCTACAAGCGCAGCAAATACCAACAGCAAAACCATTGCCAACGAAAAGAATCTGATTTTTTTCATACTTGTTCACTCCTTAATTTCGTTTATTGAACAGGCAACTTCGTTGTCGCCTTGTTGTAAAGGGATTTCTCCCTCGGGTAGCCTTATTTTGCCGACAAAACCGACGTTGCGCACTGTCAGCGTGTATTTTGTGCCGTTGCGTCGCCATGCGACGGTTATGCGCTTGTCGCCGTTTGCGTAGGATGTTTCCGCACAAGTGATAAGTTGCGTTTGCGGCATCGTTACCAGTACTTCGTTTGCCCGGCGGACGTCAAGTCCGCCGATAACTCTGCAAAACCAACCCACTACACTTCCCCAGAAGTGATGATTGAGCGAATCGAGCTTTTGCCCGTTGCTGCGCCACATCGCGCCGTCATCGCGCAGTTTGTAGAAAGATTCCCACAGCGTGGTTGCGCCGTTGGCAAGCATGTATCCGTAGGACGGGTAGTCGGGGCCGACAATCGACCTTAGGGCAATGTCGGTGTCACCGAACATTGTCAATGCGTCAAACAGATGCTTTGCGCCGATAACCCCCACCTTAAAGCGACAGTTACGCGCCTTTAACAGCCTCAGCAGGTCGGTATGCGCCTGCGCCTGTTCGTCGTCGGTCAATGCGCCGCTTGTAATTGCCATGGCAAGCGCGGTTTGCGTCTGCACTGTAATACGTCCGTTTTTTACGTAGTTTTTGCGGAAGTTTTGCAAAAAGGTTTCCTTTACCGCACTGACCTTTGCAGTTTGTTGCGTTACTTCGCCACTCAGACCGCCAAGCATGTACAGCGTTTTGTTTGCCATATCCAGCAGCGTAAGCGCGTTTGTGTACTGCACCGGCGTGGAATAATCCTGACATTGCTCGGTCTCCGCCTCGCACCAATCGCCCAGTCCGAAGTCTACAAGACCATCGGCGTTTGTAACGGCGGAAATAAACTCAAAGTATCGCATTATCGTCGGCAAAGCCTGTCTTGCGGAATCCGTATCGCCGCAAAAACGGTACAATTGATAGGGAACTTCCGTAATAACGCAGTCCCAGGCAGGTCCGTTGCCCCACTTGAATCCCCAACCGTAGGTGGGGACTATGCCCGGCATCATACCGTCAAAGCGTTGCGCCCTGCAAACGTTTACAAGCCATTCGGCAAGCGTTTTGCCACAGTCGAAGTTGTACAGAAACTGCTCGGCAGACAGTGCCGCGTCGGCGGTCCAGCCGTTCTTTTCCCTCTGAGGACAGTCCGTAGGTATGTAAAACAGGTTGGACAAATCACTGCGCAAAGTAATGTCGTATATGCGGTTGAGCGAAGGGTCGCTGCAACGAAAACTCGCACGTTGTCGGACGTCGCTATGCAACACCACGTACTGCAATGCGTCGACGGTGGCTTGTTCGGACGTCAGACCCGTCACATAAACGTAGCGGAAACCGTGGTAAGTAAAAGACGGAGTCCACGTTTGCCAACCGTCTACGCAAATGTATTCGTCGTGTTGGACATAACACCACTTGTGGTCGTCGCAGACAAAATCGCACACAATATTGTCTTTGTTGAGTTTGCCGTCGATTACCACTTCGCCGAAGTCAAGCGTTATCTTTTGTCCGCTCTCGCCGTTTACTCGCAAGCAAACCACGCCGGCATTGTTCTCTCCGAAGTCGTAGATGTATCCGTCGCCCGACGGAATTACGCTTTCAGCGAAAAACCGACGTTGTTCCCGTATCGGTTCGACGTTGCATTTGCGAAGTTCCCCTCGCGGAGTTTCCGCAACAACAGGCTTGCTGCAACCGGGCAGCGGTTTGTCCGAAGGCGCAAAAAGTTCGGCACGATACAAACGCGCGTCGTAGCGTTCGCCCGCGCGTATGTCGTCAAAAGTGATTGCCGAGTCGTACACTTCAAATGACGTATCGGTTTGCAGCGTCTGCTTGCCGTTGTATGTCAACGTAAGCGCAAAACACGGAGCGCGGCGAAACGGCGACGACTCGAATTGCCAGATGTCGAAGTCGATCGCGTTTGCAAAGCCGTTGCCCAGCACCACGCATACCACGTTGTCGGCGTCGGCAACCAACAGATGAGAGACGTCATACTCGTCGTAGTAAACGGTATCGTTGTAGTTGCTTATGTACGGTGCAAGGTAACCTTTGGTAATCTCCGCGCCGTTAACAAACAGTCGATAGAAGCCCACGCACGCGATACGTAACAATGCTTGCTTCGGCACTTCGTCACATCGGAACTGTTTGCGAAATAAAGGCGCGTTGACGTGTTTTTGCCGAGTGCCGAACTTCCTGCTTGCGGCAATATATTGATATTGATTGTTGATTTGTGAAAGTTGCTTTTTCATAGTCAAATACGGCGCAAAAAATCGTCACGAAAAACGACATTGTCGCACTTACGACATATACTGCTCCGTTTTTCAAAAACATTATACCATTTACCGCTGCGCCATTCAATATTGTTTCGTCCCATATTCATATGGTTTTGTCACTTTTTTTTGTTAAAATCGGTTGACTTTGCAAGTTTTTGATAGCATAATTGTAATGCAGCGACATCACCGAAACGGTTTGTTTACACTTGGAAAACCATGATAAAAAAATATTTTATAGAAAACATAAAAGCTCTTTTGCGCAACAAAAACAACGTAACGACGCAGTTCTGAATCAACACAACCGACTTTCGCGCCATGCACAGTCACGAAGACTATTGGGAGTTTTCCGTTGTAATGGATGGCACAATCTGCAACCATCTCAACGGCAAAACATTTGTCTGCACTCCCGGAACGTTGTTTTACTGCACGACAAAGGATGTGCACAACCTGACAAGCGACGACGAAAACGTTCGCTACGTCAACTTTACCGTTGCGCAGCCCACCGTGTTGCAGTTGCTCGCGCCTCTGTCGGCACGTACCGTAGACAAGTTGTACCGCAACGACCGGGTATATGCTTTGCCTACGGGAATGTTTTCGGCAATAGACGGCATCTTGCACACCGCTAACCTTATTCCGCCGGAACAATACGAGAAATCCAACGACATAATCGTATCGCAAATAATGGATTTTTTGCAGTTCATTGTCATCAGATTACAATCCGAGGACAATCCAAATGAGCCCGCATGGATACAAACTCTCAACGAAATGAAACACAGTGAGGACTTTTTTACCTATACGGTGGATGACCTTTGCCGCAAACTTAACTACTCTCGCATGCAACTGAGCCGTCTGTTTAAGTTACACTTCGGCACCACGCCGCATGACTACCTGCTTGCAAACAGATTACTATATGCACAAAACTTACTTGCCAACACCGACCTTAACACCATAGAGATTGCGCACGCCGTGGGTTACTCCAACCTGGCACAGTTCAACATAGTGTTCAAGAACAAATTCGGAGTAACCCCGGGGCAATACAGAAAGTAGCGCCAGTCTGCAACAAACGGAACACATATTTTCCAAAGCAACGCGTCTGCCACATGCGTTTTACACAAATTGTTAAAAAATTTTACATACGTATGTGTTTTTTATTACAAACTACAAAAAAAAGACTTTCAAGGCTGCTCGCAGATTGAGCGGCCGAAAGTCTTTTTTTTATTATTGATTTTGCCAACAATCGTTTGATACGGCGACGAAATAAGCGGCTAAGACGGCATGCGACGACGCTTGTCACGTGCGCCACACGCCGCAGTCGACAAGGTCGGGGTAATTTTGTGCATTGATATACTTGTCTAACGCCGAGCACACATACAAAAACCACGCCAATATACCGACGGGCAATATCAGTACGAATACTACTTTTGCCACATATCTGCCGACGAACGACGGAAACGAATCAAACCACACATACGCAGTAGCAACCAATGCCGCAACTATCGACAACGGAACCGTCTTGAAATACACCAGTGCCGAATTGACAAAAATGCTTGTAAACTTGTGTTTGTACACTGCAATTTGCACAAGCGCATGCAGAGCAACAGGCAAAATAATCAGGATAAAAATACACAGCGGCACGAAACTTACAAAGCCTATGTCGAATTGAACAACCGCAAGGTTTGCCGCGTTAAGTACGCCAAGCAGGGCAAAAACAATCAGATATGCTCCGACATTTTGTTTTACCCCCACGGCAAAGTCATTCCAAAAAGGCGTAGGTTGTGACCAAGCCAATTGTCTAATTTGTCGCATCACACCCGCTACCCCGACTGAAAACACAAGATAACTTACAATATTGAATACGGGCACTGCAAGATTTATAATATATATCGTGTTTTTGTACTGCTCTTCGGTTATTTTGCCTACTTCAAGATGCTGACTAAGCGTAAGGACAGACAAATCGGCAAACAACCTCACCGCAAAAAACGGCAAAGAAAATGCCAACAGCACCAAGCCGCACAACAACAACTTCCACCAGTGCGTATGCATGCGGTCCTCGAATACCTCCCACCTGTTGTGTGGCAAACCGTATTTTTCACTTTCATTGTTTTGTTTGTTTTTCATAAGAATCATGACACTACTCTCTAAGCAGTGATATACCAACACATCGGTAACAATAGAGGCTTTGAAACTTTTTACGGCAATTAGTATACCAAACTTTTGTCGTTATTTCAAGTTAATTCAAGGAATACAATATCGTAATTCTTTTTTACCGCATGGTTTCCGTAGTGCTTTTGAAACTTGCACACGGGGATACGCAACATACTGCACATTGTAATAAGGTCCGCGCCGATGTGACCGTAGCCGGTCGTGCCGTGGTTTGCGCCCCAATTGTTCATGAGGCGTTCGCAATTATCTGCCGGACCTTAGGCAAACACAACCTTGCTTGCACTTACTTCCAAAAAGCCACTACATTTGCAACAAAACCGAAATCTCTATTCGCAATGCCGAATGTCGGGAATTTTTTGTACCGTATGAAGATTTTGGTGACATTTACCTGCCACATTACAATGCTTCTTTTATCGCTTGTTCAAACAAGGCATAGCCCAGCTCGTTTGGGTGAAGTCTGTCGAAGTGGAAGCAGTCCTGTTTACTTGCAACAATCTTGTCGTTCCAATCGATAAGTTTTACGCCAAGCGTCGACGCAGTAGACGCGGTCATATTATTGAAGTCACACTCTTGTTTGTACATCTCGGCATACTTCGGAGAATGTACCACTTGCACTAAGTATATTTCGGGCGAGCCGAAGCACTTGCGCAGCTTTTCCACCATTTCTGTATAGTTTTTGTACACAGTGGCAGGTTCCATGTTGCTGTGAATGTCGTTGAATCCTAAATTCAGCACTATTTTCTTCGGCGAAGCCATGCCCGAAGCGCCGTCAATCCAGTTCAACCAATCACTGAACTTGCTTCCGCCCACACCGATATTTACATATCCTTGCGGAAACACCTTGCCGAACAAATTTGCTCCGGCATAGTCGGCAACGTTGCCAAGCTCAAAATAACTGTCACCGACAAACAATACGTCGGCGTGTTTATCTCGCCAGGGCGCAACACATTCACGCACCCAATCGGCAGCAAGATCTCCGGGCTCGGCAGCCAGCTCCATATCACGGGTGTAGTCGCTCAGTAATGTAGCGTAGTCAAACTCGCCCCGCCACTCGCCGATCTTGTCAAAACCGCTGAAAAAACCTTTTATAAAGTACTGCGGTTCACCGTTTTCGTCTACAAAGTACATTACTCCGTTGCCGTAAATCCAGTCTGTTTTGCGGTAATCGAACGCACCTACATACTTACTGTGACGCAGGCCGCTGTGGATACTTTTTCTGCCCAGGGGAGAACGGCAAAAGTCTTGTTGACCATTGCCGATTTTGTTAAACTTTTCGCCGTCGTAGTACAATTCGCCCACGTAAACAGAGCCCTCGACATACTTTACCGCGCCGAAACCATGACACGGCACACCCTTTACAAACACGCCTTCGTCAGGCACAAAGTACCATGCTCCGGGGCGGTTAGTCTTGTATTCGTCAAAAATAATGTAATTATTGTGTTTATTACTCATAATCTTTTCAAAAAAATTTTGTTGTGTTTAGGGTTAATTTCGCTATCACTAACAACCTTGGGGATGTCCTTTTCCGCGGCGAAGCCGTAAGTAGGGTAAGCGACAGTGACCGTACAAGCCCCACCACGTGGGTACACTTTCACTCGCTATCACTCGAAATATTCGAAAAAAATCCAATTCCCAAGGCGCGAAGCGTTTTTGGCACCCGAGCGTGCCCGTTCAGCGTTACGTGTCGCCGTCGCTTGCCGAACACAAAACAAAGTTGTATAATACTATATTATATGGGCAACGCCGCATTGCAAAACCGTTACAAACGATTACTGTACGTAGCTGCAAACAACCGCACAAGCGGCTGCCCAAACCCAAGTCCCGACCACCCCCGCACACAAGCAAAAGAGGTACACAAATGGAAACTTTCATCGGAATACTTATCCCTTTTTTAGGCACGACCCTCGGCGCGGCATGCGTGTTTTTTATGCGCAAAACCCTCAGCAACACGGTTCAGCGCGCGCTTACCGGCTTTGCCGCAGGCGTAATGGTAGCCGCCTCGGTGTGGAGTCTGCTGATTCCTGCAATAAACCAATCCGCCGACATGGGCAAATGGTCGTTCGTCCCGGCAGCGGTCGGCTTTTGGCTGGGCATTCTGTTTTTGCTGCTACTCGACCACGTGACGCCACACCTGCACATCAATGCCGATGCCGCCGAAGGTCCGCGCACCAAACTTCAACGCACAACCATGATGGTGCTTGCCGTAACGCTGCACAACATTCCCGAGGGCATGGCTGTGGGTGTGGTATACGCGGGCTTTTTGTCGGGCAACGCCACCATTACCGCGGCAGGCGCGCTGGCACTGTCGGTGGGTATTGCGATACAAAACTTCCCTGAGGGCGCAATAATCTCCATGCCGCTACGTGCCGAAGGCATGGGCAAAGGCAAAGCGTTTGTCGGGGGCATGCTGTCCGGCGTTGTGGAACCCGTTGCAGCGGTGCTTACCGTACTTGCATCAAGCCTTATCGTGCCGGCACTGCCCTACCTGCTTAGTTTTGCCGCGGGCGCAATGCTGTACGTCGTTGTGGAAGAGCTTGTCCCCGAGATGTCGCAAGGCGAGCACTCGAACATCGGCACGGTGTTTTTTGCCGTGGGGTTCAGCGTGATGATGATTCTCGACGTGGCGTTGGGTTGACGCCGCTATTCACGGGAAAAGACATTTTTCGACGAACGGCTTTGGAGAGCGCAATCGTCTTTTGCCCAAACGAAACACAATGCAGGTTGTCGCGTTTTCAAAAGCAAAACGTCAGGGTTGATTTAGCCGTCACTAATAATTTTTGGCACCCAAGCGTGCACGATCAGAGTTACAACCATAAACTATTTGTGGCTGTAAATAAACAGTGGTCAAGCCTCGTCTTGTGACAGCGGCTGATTATGCGTTAAACGACACTCGCTGTACGCCCACAAAAATAGTTGCCGAGCGCCGCTAACGAACTTACACCTACTTCAAAAACAAACAACACTCACAAGGGACAAAACAATGCCAAAAGGATTTGCACCGCTGTATGACGACAACAGCAAAATACTTGTGCTGGGTAGTTTTCCCAGCGTAAAGTCCCGACAGACGGACTTCTACTACGGCAACAAACAAAACAGATTCTGGAAAACGTTACAGACTCTGTTCGGCGGCGAAATCGACACCGTCGAACACAAAAAGCAACTGTGTCTTACAAACGGTATTGCATTGTGGGACATTGTTGCCGAGTGCGACATCGTAGGGTCTGCCGACGCAAGCATAACAAATATTACGTTTGCCGACATAAATTTGTTGTTAAAAAACACACACGTGTGTAAAATTTTGTGTAACGGACAAACGGCATACAAGTTGACCGTGCAGGTTTACGACGGCGATTTGCCGGTAATTTGCCTGCCGTCGACAAGCCCTGCCAACCCGAGATTTGACCCGGTCAAGTGGCAGGAAGCGTTGCTTGGATAAAAGTAAAAGCAACGGCGTAAAACATAATCACGAAAAAAAGCCTGCAAAATTGCAAGTGATTGCGAAAAACTTTCCAAAACACTTGACAAATACGGGTTTGCGGTGTATCATAGATAGGCACTGTGAGAGCAGGGCAGTTTATATCGCGGGGTAGAGCAGTCTGGTAGCTCATCGGGCTCATAACCCGAAGGTCGTTGGTTCGAATCCTTCCCCCGCAACCATTAACGACGGTGTTGAATCATTGCGATTCGGCACCGTTTTTTTGTTGTCTTGCGCAAACACGATCGGCATTTGCCGTTATCGGCAAAAATGCGCGAATTCTGCACCGATAAATTTTTGATTTCTTGCCGACAATATAACATTTTACCGTTTAACCGGCTGAAAACAACTTTTTCAAAAAATTGTTCTCTTTGGTTGTTTTGCAAAAATTACGAAAGAAAATCCAGACATTTGCGCCACTACTCAAACGGCAGTTGTAAACAGTGTTGATGGCAAGGCGCACCACAAGTAAAACAGACACACGTTATTAAAAGTTGATTACAAAATTCAATAAAAACACTCAAAAAATTGCTTGACAATATTTGCAAAACTTGGTATATTTGCTTGCGTAAAAAAGGTAGACGGAATATTCCGTTTACCTTTTTTTGTTTTTGAGGTTAAAATATGCAATCCAGACAAAAGACATCATTACGGCAGGCAATCAAAAACCTGTTTAAGCCGCTGGACCTGACAACAGGATCGAGTTTCGCCGCCATTGTCAAATTTACGATACCTATCATCATTTCGTACTTTCTGCAAAAACTGTACATTTTGTCCGACGCCGCGATTTGCGGACAGACCCTTTCGGCAAACGAGGTTGCAGGAGTAAACGACACGTCGCCGATCGTGTTCATTTTTATGCAGTTCGCGTTCGGTTGCACCGCAGGGTTTTGCGTGGTAATTTCCAACCGTCTCGGTGCGCGCGACGAACATGGCGTAAAAAAATCCTTTGCCACGCAGATAATGTTGTGCGCGGCAATCACGGTTCTGCTGACCGCGCTGTCTGTCGCGCTGATTAAGCCGATGCTGGCGTGGGTAAACGTGACGGAACAAAACCCCGAAGTGTACAACGCGGCGTACAATTACTGTTTTGTGATATTTTTGGGCATTTTCGCGCAACTGTACTACAACCTTGCATTGAGCGTACTTCGTGCAATCGGCGACAGCCTTACGCCGCTGATGTTTCTCAGCGTGTCAACCGTGCTCAACATCGTGCTGGACATCGTGTTTATCAAGGTGTTCGGCTGGGGCGTAATCGGCGCGGCGGCAGCAACTGTCCTGACGCAATTTTTGTGTACGGTTGCTTGTTTTGTGTACATTTTTGTAAAGTACAAACACATTTGGCCCGGCAAAGATTGCTACAAAGCATCGAGGAAGGAACTGTGGGCGCACCTCAGACAAGGGTTGCCGCTGGGCATGCAATTTTCCGTGCTGTCAATCGGACTTATCGTAATGTTGTCCGAAACGGTGAAGTTTGACATACTGCCGTCGGGGCTGATGGTGGCAGGCAATCCCGCGCAAAACGGCGTAGGCGCGGCAAACAAACTGATAGACTTCTGCATGTCGCCCCTTGCCGCACTGGGCACGGCAATGGTAAGTTTCAACGCGCAAAACCTGGGCGCAGGCAAGGTTGACCGTGTGAAAAAAGGTACCAATCAGGCATTGCTTATCGGGCTTGTGCTAAGCGTAATTTGCGCAGGCACAGGGCTGCTTCTCAGCATAAACGGCGCGTATCAGCACATCTTCCTCAGCGAGGACAAAATTTCCGCCGAGTCGCTGCGTTTCGGCACCACATTCCTGTACGTAGACTTCGGTCTGTTTCCGCTGCTCGGCGCGTTGTTTGTGTTGCGCAATTCCGTGCAGGGCATTGGCGAATCTATCTGGACGCTTGCCGCAGGCGCAGGCGAACTGGTCGCGCGCGTAGTTGTCTGTTCGTTTCTGCCCGCTCTCGTCAACGGAAGCGCGGTCAATGCGCTGGCAAGCAACGCTTCCTACGTGGCGTTGTGCTTCGGCGACCCGATGGCATGGCTGTTTGCCACGAGCGTGTTGCTGTACCCCTATTTCAGACACATTCTTTTTCGCCGCGACGGACTGCCGATAGAAAAAATCACCTGCAAAAAATTGGCGAAAGCAAGCCGCTGAAAGTTGTTTTCGGCGCGAAAATGTGGTAAACTTGTGCCGATATGCAAACGAACTACCGCTTTAACGTAAACGAAAACATAAAAAGGCTGATTACCGATTGCTTGCAGGAACTTGCCGCGCTGGATGTGCCCGTGGCGACGTCAATTTACTTCCGCGAGGCGACGGGCCGCACCTACTACGGCACATGCTACCAAGGCAGGAGGACAAAACGATACGCAGACTACGACTTTGTAATTTCCGTCAACAGATACCTTACGACGGAAAAGGCGTTTAAGGAAACGATAATCCACGAACTGCTGCACACGATAGACTTCAAGTCCGGTCACAAAGGCAAGTGGAAGGCATACGCCGACTACGTAAACAGCCGCACCGACTACCACGTTACGCGCACCGCCACGCACACGCTTGCGCCACAACCTCCGACAAGACGCCGCAGACGCGTCCGCACCGTGCGTTTCAGGTAGCAACAACCAGCCGAGCCGTCAAAAACATAAAAACAAAAGGTACCCGAAGGCAAAGTTCGAGTACCTTTTTTGCTGTTTTGTTGTCAAAATTGTTGCCGAAATTGCAATACGTATAACTAATTTCATTACATACCGTAACTATGCAGATGTCCTTTTCACCATTTCGGGCGGACATTTTGCGCAGTGGCAAGCACGAAAGGTCATGCGGCAACCGAGTAATCGGTGTAGGGCAAGGTCACGTCGGTGTGAGGAACGTTGCTCGTCACAAGGCGGATAAAGTCGTCTGCCGTCACAACCACAACGTGTTCGTCAAGAAGGGACACAAGTTGCTTGACGTCGTTGTAGTCCATCGACCACGGGTGCAGGTTGATTGCCGTGTAGCCCGTAATGGAAGTCGGGTCGGTGTCGTAGCCGTTGATACGCGCCGCCATAGCCTCCACGTTGGCACTCCACAGCGTTTCGCGAATGGACACAAACGGCTTGTTGTTTGCCCAATAAACCGAGCCTGCGCCCTCGGCGTACTTCATACCGTAACAGTAAATGCCACCGCTGAGCGAAGGTACCAGCGAGTACATGTCGATTACGTTTTTGCTGGGACCTGCGTCGAGAATTTGCACCACCGACAAGTCGGCACGTTTCATGTACAAGTCCAGCCCGCCGATGAAACTGCCAAGCGCACCGTAATTTTGCGGATTCATGTAGCCTTGCCCCGACACCGAACACACGTAGTAGTCGTTTTTGTCGGCACGCGAGTACACGTAATTCATGATGTTGGGCGCAAGGTCGGTAAGACTGGGCTGCATGCTCCATCCCATTGCAAATTCGCCCCTTTCCGCGCCGAGATACTTGCTGTTGGTTGCAAAATTGTTGTACCACGTTTGCACGTTGTCGCCGTCGCTCATCATTATGCACACGTAATGTTTGCCTTTTTCCGCAACTACGTCCGTCGTTTTGTGATTTTGTCTGAACGTCAGATCGCCGAAGGCGTTTTTGCAGGTGAACACCGACATATTTGTGCAGTAGTCGCTTGCAAGCGTGTACTTGCTGTAATTGGAAGCGATGGAAACGTCGATAGTTTCGTCGTTGGGCACCCAGCCGAACACGGGGCTGTCCTCCTTTGCCCAGGCAAGGGCCTCGGCACGGAACCTGACTATGTCCGGATCTTCCATGTCTTTCGGCCACAGAAACAGATACTTGCATGCAATGCCGTAGTCGCGCATCTGGTCGTTGAAGCCGCCGTAGTTTATCTGCACCAGCGCGTCGTTGTTGAGTTTGTCCTTGTATTTTTTGAAGCACTTGGCTTCGGTCATTGTCGTTGCGTCCTCGCCCATGGTGAAGCCCAGCGACCTGACGTATTCTTCCAGTTGAACGTCAACCGGCAGCATGTCTTCCGCGCCGGCAATAGTGCTTGCGCAGTTGAGCGATTGTGGATTGTTTACGCCGTCGTACAGCACGTACTTGTCACCGTACACGTTTTTGTAGTCGGCAAGCATTTCGGCAAAGGTCACTTCCTCGAAGGTTATGCCGTAGTTTGCCGTCATGTCATCCGTCCACACCGTGTAGTTGTTGCGGTAGTAATAATACTTGGCATTGGTACGCGCAAATATACCCTGCACCGCTTCGGCGGCAATCTTTTGCGGACCTGTCAGATTTTCGCTTTTTCCGAACACGTACAGTTTCTTGTCGGCGTTCATCTTCATTTCGCGATAGTACGTAAAGTCGTCTGCCTTGCGATACTGCTCAAACGGGTCGGGTTCCGGGGCAGGTTCGGGCGGCGTGCATGCTGCAAAGGTCAGCAGTACGGACAGCACCAGCAGAACCGCCGTCAATAAAGCATATTTTTTCATATTACCTCTTAAAAATACGGAGAAAAACGCAAAAATTTATATACGTATGCGTTTTTCTCCGTCCTGATTCATTGTTCGGGAGGCGAAAATGTCGCCTCCTTTTTTGTTTTCCAATTGCTTCGGCGTTTTGTCCGCAGGCAATTTTCGGTTGCCGTTCCGGCAAGCGTTTGCCACGCGAGATCCGCATTGCCTGTACGTGCGCCTTGTTTGCAACAACCGCTTGTTTACGCCACGGTCGTGAAGTAATGCAGTTTGCAAGCCTCGCCTACGCCGTTGTTGTTGCCGCCGTCACGCGCTTCGAACACGATTGTTGCTTCCGCGCCGTTGAAGTTGACGTCGGGGTACAGTTCCGCCAGATTTACGGAAATTGTTTCGTTGTTTTTCTTTGCGCGGGCAGTCTGCCAGTCATACAGCACGATGTATTCGCCATTGACGTACATCGAGATTTTGATCATTGCGCCCGTGTCGTTGTCGCTGGTCACGCGGAAGTTGAGCTTGATACTGTCGCTTTGGGGCAAAACGTAATTTTTGGCCATCCACATGTTGGTGTTGCCGTTACGTTTCTCGTCGCCGCCGCCGTCGGAGCAGTCAATCTGAATGGAATTGGTCGGTTCCAGATTTTCGCGGTCTTTGACGTCCCACCAGTAGTACTGACTCGTCCTGTACTGTTCGCCAAGCATCCAGTCCTCGGTGTTTGTACCGAATTGATTGTTGTACACATCAACCTTGCTCTGGTCGATTGCGCCGTCCAATATACGGTCGACAAATCTTACCTGGTCAACGCGTATACCCGTGTCGCCGGAGGCAACTTCCACTTCCACCTTGCAAGTTTTGCCCTTGTAATCGGCAAAATACTGCTTAAGCGGGAATGCGAAGCATTGCCAGCCGTCACCCGTAACGTGCTGTGTTTCGGTGCCCTGTACGCCCTTGACGGTTACGTTTTTCATCACTGCCTTGCGTTCGCCGCCGACCGTCATGTACACTGTAAAGGTTGCGGATTTTGCCGCGTCAAGTGCGTCGCCGCGAGCGTTGAAACTGAACCAGTAATTGTCTATTTCCGGCAAAGTAAATTCACGCTTGGCGGCTGTGCTGCCTGCCGCAATCGAGATGTTACCCTTGTACATTGCGCCGACGTTGCTGCACGCGCGGTCGCTGCTGTTGTAGGTTACGCCGCTACCCGTCCAGTCCTCTTCCCACAACAGGAAGTCGTTGTACAGGGGGTCTACGGGGATAAGGCTGGGGTGTTCCTGCAAATATGATTCCGAAATTGAAACGCCGTTTTTGTCCGGGATGTCGAAGTGGTCGGTTGCGGATTTGTCCGTAACGTTGTCGCTTATCATGCGGATAAGTCTGTCCACGCTTACCACTTCCACGTCGTCGGCAAGCATACCTACAATCGTGCGGATGTCGTCGTAACTGTGCGACCAGGGGTGCACGTTGACCAGCGTGTAACCGTCGATGGAAGTAATGTCGCGTTCGTAGGTGTTGATACGCGCCGCGATGTACGCAGGGGTGGTTTCCCACAGGCTGTCGCGCGGTCCGATGAACGGTTTGCCGTTTACCCACATTACGCCGCCGCGGACGCTGCCGAAGTACTTGCTGCCTTCGTACACGATGCCGCCCGTCACGTTGTCGCAGGAAGCGTATCCCGCAAGCACGCCGGGCAGATTGCCCTGCTGACTGCCGCCGATAACCGTCACGACGGACAGGTCTGCCTTGCCCATGTAGGTGTTCAGTTTGCTGCAGAAATCGTTGAAGTACTCGCCGTTGTTTTGTGCGGCAAAGTTACCTGCGTTGATGTAGCCTTGTCCCGATACGGGCGCACAGAAGTAGTTGTACTTGTTGTCTGCCTTGTAGGCGTTTGCCATTACGGCAGGCATAAGGTCGGCAAGAGACGGAGTGATGGACCACGTAACGGGGAAGGTGTCGTTTTCGCGACCTGCCGCGTTCATGTAGTTGGTTGCAAAGGTAGCCGTGTTTTGCCAATATGTCGCGTTGTCGCCGTCGCTGACTACAAACGCCACGTAGTGTTTGCCGCTTTGAGCAGGCTTGTCAACATCCTTGTTGGGTTGTTTGAACGTCTGTCCGGCAAACTCTTCCGCCGAGAAGAAACTGAGGTTGCAGGTGTAGTCTGTCGGTACGATAAACTGTCCGTATTCCGAGAAAAACGCAACGTCGCTGTCCTCGCTGTAGGTGTAGCCGAAAATCGGCGTGTTGGGGTTGAGGAAGCCGTGAATGTTCTTTTTCAGTGCCGCGGACACGCCCGAGTCGGGGTCGTAGTACACGTGGAAGAACTTGTTGCAGATACCGTAGTCCTTGATAAACTTGTTGGTGCTGCCGTTGCTTTCCTTGTAGTTCTGGTGGACAAGTCCGTCGGGGTTGAGTTCGTCGCCGATACCGTCCACGCCGAACAGCCATCTGTAGGTAAACACGACGTTGGTAATGTCAAACTTTTTGACAAGTCCCATTGCCTTGAAAATGTCCTCTTCGCCTTCCTCGACAGGCAAAAACGAAGTAATGCCCGCAAGCGTAGCGGCAAGGTTGACGGAAATCGTACCCTTGCGGTACAGAATATATCCCGGGGTGGAATAGTTCTGACCTTCGACATATGCTTTGTAATTTTTCTGCACAAAGTTTTCGACAGGAATCTTTGTGCCCCATGTGCCGTCGGCGACAAAGTTGTTGTAGGCGGCAATGTATTTTGCCACCGCTTCTTCCAGCGAAATACTTTCCACGGTAAGACCGTACTGCTCCTTCATCTGTTCCAGGTAGTACATGTCGGTGTTGATACCGTTGGTCATGTAGTGGCTGTCAACGTAGAAACGGGTTTCCTTGCGTGCAAACAAACCCTGGATTGCCTGCGCCGTAAACAGAGAGTCGGAAGTGTAATTTTCGCCCTTGGTTGTGTCGTTGAGTACGTACACCTTTTTGTCCGCAGGCAGTCTGGACGTGCTGTAGTAACTGAACGCACCGGGCGTCGGCGTGGGGTCGGGCGTAGTTCCCTTTTGCTTGACCACCACCGTTGCCGTAGCCGTCTTGCCCTCCAGCGTTACGGTAAGCGTTTTGTTGCCTGCAACGCTTGTGTCGATTTGCGAAGCGGACGCGCCTGCTTCCCGGACCGTCCTGGTTGCCGTGCTGCCGTCCGACCAGGTCAACGTAAGTTTTACGTTGTCTGCACTGAACGTATCGCCGACATAGCACGTCAGCGAGTCGTCTGCAATAGTAAACGAAGTAAGCGTCTTTGTCGTCGGTTTGTCGTTGTTTACGGTACATGCCACAAGACTTATCGCAACGGACAAGCACATAACCAACGCCAGAACAACGGATAACGTCTTTTTCATTGTTTTCTCCTTTGGCATACGCCTTGAAAGTTATTTCATACCTGCTATGTTGTTTTGTTCCAAGAAGTACCTCTGGAAAATGAAATACATCACAATTATTGGAATTGTAATCAGTATCATGCCTGCCGAGCGCACGAAGCCGTCGGCGTAACCGCCAAGGGCGGGGTAGAACTTGTACATGATAAGCTGCAACGTTTCCACTTCGCTGCCGCTGGACTGCATTACCATGGGCCACAGGTACTCGTTCCACGTGCTGACGAAGGTCAGAATAACGTAGGTGATAAGCACCGGTTTGGACATGGGCACCACTATGCGGAAAATCTTCTGAATCTCGTTACATCCGTCCATATCCGCGCTTTCCAGTACGGAATCGGGAATGTTGGACATGTACTGACGAATGAGAAACACGCCGAACACGTTGACGATACCAGGCAAAATAAGACCCCATATAGAGTAGTTGAGCCCCATATTCATTACAAGTATGTAGTTGGGTATCATCAGCACTTCGCCGGGCACCATCATTGTGGACAGCAGCAGTGCGCTGACTACTTTTTTGCCGCGGAAACGCATCTTGGCAAGCACGTAGCCCATTATGATTGCGATAAACAGGCTGATTGCCGTAAACATTACCGTGACAAACAGAGTGTTGAGTAGTGCCGTCCAGAAACCGCTGACCTGCATTGCGGTGAAGTAGTTTTCCAGTGTGCCGTTGACGGGCCACAGGTACAGTTTGTCACTGTCGGGGATGAGGTCGGGCGACTGCAGACTGTCGATTACCTTGAGGTAGAACGGGAAAATCTGACAAAATGCGATAAAGGACAGGAACACTATAGCCAGCACCTGAAAGGTCCTTTCGCGAGCCTTAGCCGAGCGTTTTTTGCCGCTGTCGGGCGCAAGAGAAGTTTTACTCAACATTGGTCACCTCCTCGCCCGAAAGTTTACGCTGAACCAGCGTAAACACGATGATAATAAGGAACAAAATCATTGCGTAAGCGCAACTGCGCCCGAACATACCGTCCTCGAACGCCGTATTGTAGATGTACAACATTATCGACGTGGTGCCGTAGCCACCCTTGGTGATAAGTTGCATGGGTCCGAGAATTTTGAAACCGTCGATGATGGACAAAATAAGGTTGAGCATCAGCGCGTTTTTCATAAGGGGCAATGTCACTTTGAAAAAAATCTTCCACTTACCGGACGTGTCCAGCGTGGCAGCCTCTTTGTAGGTTTCCGGTATGGAAATGATGGACGAGTAGTAAATAAGCATTTTTGTGCAGAAACCCAGGAAAAACGGCATTATCATAAGGGAAAACAACGCCAGTTGTTCGTCGGTGAGCCACTGCACGGGCTGTCCGCCAAACAGCATTACTATTTTGTTGGCAAGGCTGTTGTTGTCCGAGCCGAACACCATTTTGGTTACGTCCGACCCTACAACGCCGCTGACAAGACTGGGCCAGAACAGCAGCGCAAGGAAAAACCGTTTGCCTTTTTTGAGCGAGTTGATGAGGAATGCGCACACAAGACCCATCAGGTTGTTGCCGAGAGTCATGACAAGCGTCCACACCACCGTTACACCCATACTGTCCCAGAACGTTTTGTCAAACTTGGCGAAATCGGGGCAGAAAATACGCTTGTAGTTGTCCAGCGTAAATTTTATTTCCGCACCCGTTGCCAGTTTTTTCAGCGAAACGTTTGTAAAACTGAAAAACAAAGCCGAGAAAAACGCCACGACGAAAAACAACGTCCACCAGCCCATCGGCAAACCCAGCAACGTGTACGCCTTGACCTCGTTTTTCAGTTTATTTTTTCTTTTTGTCGAGTAGTCGATCATATTATTCGTCTTCCAGGTCTTCGAGAGCCTCATTCAGTTGAATTTCGATTGCGTCAAGCTGGTCGGGGACGCCGTTTTTGTCGCCGGTTACAAGTTGCGTTACGTATTCCGCAAGGGAACGCTGAATTGCAGGCCATGCTGCCGAACCGGGACGAGCCACGATGTTGTTGAGTTGGTTGATAAACACGCTCCACTCAGCCGTCTGATAGTACTCGTTGGCGATTGCCGTCTTGGTTGTAGGCATCAGGTTTTGCACCGTGTTGTGCGCCAACTGAATTTCGTCGCTTGTCGTCAGGTACTTAATGAAGTCTGCGGCAAGGGCGGCGTTTTTGGTCTTTTTGGTCATAACCAGCGAATACAGGCCAAGTGCACCCTGCGTCTGTCCGCCGCTGCTTAGCGGGAACACATTGGTGTAGCGGATGTCGCAGATGTCATTTTGCGACGCGCTGATACGCGAGTAGTCAATCAGTTTCCACGGTCCCATTTCGATGAAGGCTACTTTGCCCGTTTCAAAATTGCTTTCGGAAAAACTTGTCGGGGTGTACCCCAGGTCGCCCAGTTGCTTGATTTTTGCAGCCGCCGATTTGTTCTGCTCCGTGGCAAGTTCCATTGCGGTAAGGTTGTCGTTCATCAGTCTGCCGCCGCTGCGTGCCGCGTAGGACATGAAGAACATTGCGCCCATACTTTCGTTGCCGGTACCTGCAGGTACTGTCGTAAGATACAGTTTGTTGTTACCCGTCAGGTTGTTGGCAGTGTTGTACTCTTCGATCTTTTTGCCGATTGCCATGTATTCGGTCCAGTTTTTGGGCATGTCGGCGTCGGTAAATTCCTTTCCGAGCACTTTGGTGAGCAGTGCCTTGTTGTAAGCGACGGTAAGTACGTTTGCGCTCATGGGCAGTGCGTATGTGCCGCCGTTAAACTGCGTCGTGCTCCACAACGAGTCGATAAACTTGTCTTTCACTTCGTCCGCGCCGTAATCGGACAAATTGCCGATAAGTCCGTCGTATGCAAGACGTTGCACAAACACGTGATCCACGTAGGCGATGTCGGGGAAGTTGTCCTTGTTCATCAAAGCCATCGTGTAACTGCTGTAGAAGTCGGCTGTGCTTTGCGTGGCGATGTCGATTGTCACGCCTTCGTGAGCGGCTTCGTACTCCGTCTTTGCCTTGTTGATTGCCGCTTCGATTGTGGGCGAGCCTCCCGGCCACCAGATTTTGACGGAGCCTTTCAGTTCGCCGCCGGGTTTATTTTTGTCATCGTCGTTGTTATCGTTGCAAGCCGCAAGAGCCAGACAAGCCGTTGCTATCAACGCGACGACGAGTAAAAGTGAAAGAATCTTCTTTTTCATAGTTGCCTCCGATTAGTCTATTGTAGCGGATTGTAGTGGTTTTTTCAAGAGAGTTTTGAAAAACAATGCATTTTGCGCCTACGCAGGCAAATGTGCGCGACGTCAGAAAACCGATAATAAAAGGTCATCGCGCACGCTGCCTTGCGACAGGCAATGTTTTTGGGGTAACTTCGTCGCGACGGGTGGCGGACCCGTACAGGCAATGCCTTGCTCTACAGCCGCAACGATACTGCCGACGGCTGCCAAAACATACCGCTCTGACAACCGTCGGATTGATTTTCTTAATTACGAACCGTTGCAAAAACTTGCATACGTGTCGTATTTTTGCTTACATCAGGCAATTGCACCCATTGCAATGTTTGTAATTACGCAGTGGTAAACTTCCGTTGTGCAAACAATGCGAATTTCTACTTTCTGACCGATAAATGCGGACAAATCGTAAGATGTTTGTACGATATCGTCTTTGTTGAATTCGACGGTATCTTCGGTTGCGCCGATTGCTTTAACAATGTTTTCTTTGCCGTTTGCAACTACGACCAACTTCACTTTCGGCCAACCCTTGTCGCCTTCCTGACCTTTGAATATACGTGCGCCGAAAGTAAACTTAGCGTTGAACGCACCGAGTACAAACTCGTTGGACAGATAACTGTTTGCGCCTTGCAGGTCTACACCTTCGCCGGGACCGGCGTTCCATGTTCCGTTGACAGCCCAGGCGTCGGATTCCGTATTAAGAATGGCGGTCTTGTTTTTCCATTCCGTTACGTTAAGTTCGTTTCCGCTGAATCTTACCGCCGTGACAACTGCATGGTAGCAGGGCTTGGCAACGCCGAGTTCGATTGTTACGGTTTGTCCGATATATGCGGACAGGTCGTAGTAGTAGGTGTCAATCTTGCCGTCGTGAGCAGGGTCATTGTCGGCTATTGCCTTTTTGCCGCTGATTGTAGGAATTACATTTTCCGTTCCGTCAGCGGTAATTACCTTTACAACAATTTCGGCAGTAACTTCGTTGGGGAAGGTACGGATGCTCATTGCCATAATAAACGACGTGGACTTAACCTTGCGGTTAGTAAGTTTCATTGCCGAGTAATCGACTTTTGGGGTAGCAAGTTCGGTAGAAAGGTCTACGCCTTCGCCTGCGCCGGAATTGTAGCCGTTTACGATTTCCCACTTAACATCCGAAACGCCGTTAAGAAGTTGGGATTTGTTTGTCCATTCGTTAACTTCGATTTCGTCGGCGGTGATTGTCAGGACAAATTCCGCAGTTTTGGTTTCGTCGGCAACAGCCTTTGCAATGATGTGATATTCGCCGATAGCTTCCGCCGTTACGCTGACGTTACCGTTTGCGTCAACCGTTACGCCTGCCGCGCTGCCCTCAGCCATTTCGTAAGTAACCTTGTCGTTGGTAGCGTTGTCGGGCTTAACCTTTGCGGTGATTCTGAACGTGCGTTCGCCTTGCTTGTAGGTTGCGCTTGCGTTGTCGAATACAACAGAACTTACAGCCACAAGACCTTCAAACTTGAGCACTTTGATTTGCAATTCCGCGTTGGCGTCTGCCTTGTTCATACGGTGTTCGATGACCAGCGCGCCTTTTTGTCCCTTGATTGCGTCGGGGATAACAAACTTTTGCGTGGATTCGCTTGTGGGAGCGGCAAAGCCTACCCAACCGTCGGACAGAACCGTCACGGTGCCGTCTTCCTTGACAAATACAACGCGGTATTCGCCGTACGTCTTGTCGTTGTTGCCGATTTTTACGTTGAATGTCAGTGCGCTTTCGGGGATGGTAACTTTTGCCCACATCATAGCGGCAGAGTTTTCAAGGCTTGCGCCCGAACCTGCATTGACGTTGTTTTCAAGGCAGATACCGTAGGGACGGCTGCTTTCGCCCATGTAGAAAATCTTCTGGTTGCCGTCTGAGCCCGTTTCGCCGCGCTTCTGGTTGCTGTGTACCATTACAAGGTGCCAGTCATCGTAGCGAGAGAATTGCTTTTCCGTGCCGTGGTCGCTGTCAAGATCCCAACCGCTTGCAACGTTTGCCGCTTCGGCTGCTTCCGTGTAGGCTTCCGCAGTGATACCTCTGTACAGAGAATCCGCTACCGTTACCTTAATTTTGATTGCAATGTCCTTTTCGGAAACAGAAGAAATTGTTACGTATGTTTCTCCCGCGCCGAGAACCTTGAGGTTGCCGAGAGCGTCGATTGCAACAACGCCTTCCTGCGAGTAGGCAATGTTAACGTCCTTTTCGGAAGCGTTGGAAGGCTCTACCGTCAAGCCGATGTTGCGGATGTTTGCGTAGTAGGTAAGGTTTCTGGGTGCTTGCAAACCGCCGAAGATTTTGCCGTCAAGCAAATCCTGACCTCTCTTCAGGATACCGTCTGTCATGTCCCATTCGGTATCTTTTGCCGTAAGCAGTTCGTAGTCGTAGTCTTTGTCTTCAACCTTTTTGAGGTTACCGGAAACGATTGCCGTAACGGGGAAGTATTCCTCTACGGTGATGGTCACGTACACTTCCGTTTTGCTGCCGTCTGCCGCTTTGCCTTGCAGGACAAGTCCGGTAGCGTCCGCAGCCGCAGTAACGGTGATTTTGCTGCCGGTGTCGGCGATGGTAAGTTTGGCTTCGGTTGCCGCGGTAAATGCGCCGTCGGCAATTGTACCCAAAGTCCAGTCAATCTTTTTGTTTTCGGCGTCGCGGGGTTTGATGTTGTAGGTAAATTCCGCGCTGCTGCCCTGCACTACCGTCAGAGTGCGGGGATTTGCGATTGTGCCGTCGTTTTCGTCGTCGGTATTGACGAGAATTTCAGCAACTTTGATGTGTCCCTTGCACTTGTCCGCGCAAACGGGGTCGTTGCACTCGGACGTGCACTTGCCGCAATCGGGGCAAACGTGATCGCACTCATGCTTCGGCGTGGGTGTCGGGTCGGGCGTATTATGCCCCGGGCACTTGTTGGCGCACTCCGCATCGGTACAATCGGATGTGCATCCGCCGCACTGCCGGCAGACGTGCTTGCAAACGTGCTTTTCGTCAACGTTGTTGTCGGTGCACGCGCACAGCACAACCGTCATGCAGCACACGATTGCCAACAAAATGACTAAACTTTTTCTTTTCATTTCGTCCTCCTTATTTTTTGCGTGTTTGTTTCAAACCGCTTTCAGGCGACATGTCGCCATTTATTTATGTTTTGCGGGTCTACACTGCCCACCGAAATCTCTGTCTGCGTCTGTGGTTTTGTGGTTGTGTTTTTCAGAAAAACGATTTTCTGAAAACTATTAAAACTACGGTTTGATGGACAACGTTCCCTCTATCTGTTTTTTCTGCCGCCTTACTTATCCGAATTTCTCTTTTGGTGGCGGTGAATTGCAAAAAATTTCCTTTTTGCAGTGCTTTTTGTTGCGGGGCTTCTGTCGCAAAAAACCGTTTTTCTACATTTTAACATCACAAACAATCGTTGTCAATACCCATTTTTAATTTTTTTGCAATTTTTTTGGAGTAAAAATCGTCAATTCGCCGTCGCAACGGGGCAAAATAACGGACAATGTGCAGTTTTTATTGTTGTTTCGGCGGCGGGTTTTTGAGGGGAACAAGCGATTTTAATGTACGACCCGTGCCTTCGGTACCAATGCAACAAAAAAAAACGACAGCCGTAAGAGCGTCGTTTACTTTTGCAAATTGCCGCTCGTGCAAGCGGCAACTATATATTGTTAAATTGAAGCATATCGCAACAAGGTGTTGCGCACACAAAAGAGCGGAATACACCACCGTTCGATTGTCTGCGGCTACGCCTGCTCGCGCGAGGTGGAATTGCGGAACACAACGTCGCTTTCCACCAACATTGCCGACTTGCGACCATCCTTGATTTCGGCACTCAGCGATTCCACCGCTATGCGCCCGATTTCGGCGTAATTTTGCTTGGCGTAGCTCAGTTTTGGCGCAAAGTGTCCATGCTCGATACTGCGACCGAGAGCAAACACCGCCACGTCGGTGCCGACGGCAAGCCCTGCCTGTTCAACCGCTTCGTACACGCCCTTTGCCAAACCTTCGTTTGCCGTAATAAACACGCTGTTTCGCTTTACCAGTGCTTTTGCCACGGCAAGACCGTCGTCAACCGTGCAATCGTTGCTGAAAAACTGTCTTTCGTCCGCATTTACACCGTGACGGGCACAAACCTTGCGGAAACCTTCGGCGCGGTCCTGCGAAATGGTAAGGTTGCGGCTGCTGTTGAGCAGATACACGTCGGTGCCGTAGTCGGCAATAAGCCTTTCGCAAACGTTGACCACCAGGTTTTTGTTGTCGATGTCCACATAGCCGATGTTTTTGTCGGACGGACGTCCGATAACCACGCAATGCGTGCGATTGCTTTCCATTTGCGACAGACGTTCGTCGTCCACACCCGGGGTAAGCAGTATTGCGCCGTCGATGGGTGCGCGCCCCTGACGAAGCGTTTGCATAAGTTTGTTTTTGTCGGAATCGTAGTATACAAGCAGCGAGTACCCCAGCGTCGAAGCCGTGCGCATGCAACTTAACAGCAAGTCCTTGTAAAACGGGTACACGTCGATGTCCGCCGTGGCTTCCATTACCAGCGCAATTATGTGCGTGCTGCCTCCCGACAAACCCGAAGCGCAGAAGTTGGGTTGAAAGTCCAACTCTTTGCACGCGGTAAGTACCTTTTGTCTGAGCTCTTCACTTACGAATTTGCGACCGGTAAGCACGTTGGATACCGTCGATTTGGCAACGCCGGCTTTTGCGGCGACGTCGGGAATTTTGACCATTGTTTCCTCTTTTTTTTGTTTTGTGTGAGATTTATTTTTTGTTTATGGGTTTTGTTGCGGGGCTTATGGGTTTTGTTGCGGGGCTTATGGGTTTTGTTGCGGGGCGGGACTTTTTGAAAAAAGTTCCCTCCCCGCACCCCTCCCCAAAAACTTTGGAAAGAGGCAGGGAAGATTATTGTATTGAAATTGTTACTACGTATGCGTTTTTTACCCTTATACAACCACAACAAACAAAGTACGCCCTTGACCATGAGGGGTGGGTGGTCGGGGTAGCGGCGCTGTGGGAGTATTACCCAAAGTGCTGACGTTGAAAATGGCTATATATCTGCTATCTGTAATTCAGACGTTGCTACAAATAATTGCAGACGAGCGGAACCCCTTCGGGGGATTGGCACCCGAGCGTGCACGATTAGAAAACCGTTGTCGTTTGAATACTTATATCGCAATCGGTGCCTCGCAATGACATAATTTGAAATGAGTATTATACAGTCTGTTTCAACGTCCGCCGAAGTTAGTATACTCGAGATACGCAAGTCGATTGCAAACTGTTAATCAATCACATCACGGGTGTCAAGGTGTTAAGTCGTAGCGACATCTGAACGAGGGTGCGGCTGGGTAGGCTACCTGCC